>ERZ1370068.2198-contig-1356_pt1 | contig 241236 bp, 347 predicted proteins | sample MGYA00561227_ERZ1370068 | MGnify/ENA primary metagenome ERZ1370068 (study PRJEB38410, sample SAMEA6850437) | metagenome | study: Metagenomic assessment of the ecological functions of the soil: analysis of the soil microbiota associated with the...
CCAGCAGAGCGCCCGCAACCTTCAAAAGAGGCCGGCGCGTGATCGGCCCAGCGCTATCCAGCTGAACTGATTTGAGCGCCGCTCCGCCCGCGCTCGACATCAATGCCCACAAGAAGAATCAAACCTGATGACAAAGCAGGCCGATAGCGAGGATGCCCAGCTTCGATGGTTCCCTTCGAAAAATCCACGTGACGGCGCTATACAGGTGAGGGGGCCGAAGATCGACGCGGCTTTCACTGCGAGGCCCCACAGGCCGAAGAATTCGGCGGTGCGGGCGGGCGTGAGGTAACCCACAATTGCGCGGCCGGCAGGCCGCGCGCCCATGCAGAGGGCCCGCTGAGATTCGCGGCGACCCAGAACATTTCCACGCTCGAGAATAGCCAACACTAGCACTCTCCGGCGGCGTCCGCCGCGCCCCTAGGCCCTGTCCCCGCGACATAATCTCCCAGACTCGGACGCGGAACGCTGCAGGAGCCGATGCCACAGCGATACCGAGGCCGAACAAAAAAGGCTCCCAGGTTCGGGAACAGGTTCTGCCGTTGTGATGATTTTCAACTTCGCTCTGGCATCCGGGTCGGCGAACCAGTAAATCCAAAACAAATTGACGGTAAAACCCGGACAGGCTTGTGACAGCGCCGCCCAAAGCAAACTGACCAGGGTGGCACTGCTGGAGATCATCTAAGGCAGCCGAGTTCGATGTGTACGACGGCCGCGTTGTCTGTGGCGTGACATTACTCTGATCCGTAACTCGCTCCGGTGCCGAGGTCGTCACGCCAAAGACAGGTACTAACCTCGATCCTGGCGCCCCGGCGCGCAGAATAGATAGCGAGATTAAATACGGTGTACGTTTCTGTAGGCCCTGTTGTGCTAGAGAAGCCGGCTGCAAGGATTGAAGAGTCTGGAGTTCGCGCTGGTGATTTGGCCGACGACATCTGACAGGTCGAACACAAAAGTTTCGACTCTCGGGCTCCCACTCTTGCCAGAAAGATAGTTAGTGTTCGAGGGTCGTGGCTGGCTCCGATAAAAGGATTGAATACCGGCCCGAGTCGAGCGCATTATGATAAGTGGTATCCGCTCGCCCACTCCACCGAACACGCCAGCAATGTCCACGTCATCAGCGACAACGGCTACCTGAGCAGGTCGAGAGGCCACATTGCCCTCCCAGCACAACGAGGTGTGCTTGCGTCTACGTCCGATGCTTCGGAGCGTAGGCAACATTAGCACGCTGCGACGCCTTCCCGGCGGCCTGCGGCCCCCGTATCTGCCAGCCTCGACGCGGAACGCCCGAGGACCCAATGCCACAGCAGCATATGCCACCACGTCAAGCGGGAGGCCAGCCGCTTCATCCCATCTATCCTCTGTCCGTACTGCGATTGCAGCGGGCGGTCGGGAACGCGCTGTCGTATACTTTGCAGCTGCACCTTCAAAGGCAGCTCTGCGGGCATCCGGCCAGGTCACGGCGGAGGAGTTGCCGAAGCCGGGCCGGGTGTACGAACGTTGAGCCGTCGCGACGGAGGAGTTGACATGGGCACGGAGCCGGATCGTCGGGCCGCCGAGTTCCGTCCTCGAGCCAGCGCGGGGCGAGCGATCACCGGAGCGGGCAAAGAAGGGCGCGCCACTGCCTACCCGGCGGGCGCATTCGCCCGTATGAACGCGCCGACGGCGACCACGATCGTTGCGCTGCAATCGACCATCGGCAACGCCGCCACGTCGCGACTATCCAGCGCCAGCCGATCGGCGCCAGCAGTCGGCGCTGCTGACTGGGACCCACGCGGCCCGGCGTCGACGTCGCCGCCGGTCGTCATCAAGGATCCCGAGGTGCGGAATTGGCGCCTCAAGGTGAACGGGAAGCCGCAATCGGTCGGGTCCGGCCGGGTCGGCGTTCATTCCGGGGATCGGGCGACGGTGCGAGCCGAGATCTCACTCAACGGGCAGTCGTCCGAGGAGGCCTACAGGCGGACGGCACCGTCCTTGAGAGCCAGGCGCTGCGCACCGATGCCGACGACGAGCTCGATAAGGCGGTGTACGCCGCCCCACCGATCCGGGTTCGATCTCGGAGATGGCGGTGGGTGTCCGACAACGTCGAAATGACGTCGTGTTCGGCGGCCGCGGCCGTGAGGGCGCGAAGATCGATGTCTCGACCCGTCTGGCTGACGCGGCGTGGTCGGACAGCAACAAGTTCACCCGGGTGGTCGACCCGACGTGAACGCGGCGGAGATCGATCAGAAGAAGACGCTGTTCATCGAGGCCTGCAAGAATCTCCCGACAAGATCCGGAACCGGGCGACGCTCTGGCTCACCGCCGCATCGCTCGGCCTGCAGAACGCGCGGACCTGAGGATCCCACCCAGGCGTCAACTTCCACGGGCGCTGGCCGGCAACCTCCTCTGGGCGGCGACGCTCTTTGCCACCTGGTCCCCGGATCGTGATCGCCATGTCGTTCGCTGGCGCCGCGGCGGGCACCGGCGTGGAGCCGAGCAGCCTTCCCAGCGGCAAGGGCGAGCCGCCGGTCTCTGACGAAGGCGCGCGACAAGCTCGCGGCGACCACCGACGATCTCACTGGAGCTCGCCACCCGAATCGCCCAGAAGCTGATTCCGAGCCGGCGGCCCAGGAGCGGGCCCTCTGGGGACACGCCGCTGTTCCCTGGCATCACCTTACGAGTCGTCGGACGATCCGCATGAACGTTGAAGCCGAGCTCAATCGCCGGCTCGTGTCGTTCCGGCAGCAGTACGACGCGTGGAGGAAGTGACCTTCGACGAGGTTACGAGCAGTGCTCCTAGAGGCGGGCATCGGATGCGGAAACCGGCGTCGAGCGCGACGCAGGACGTCGAGCGGTGGGTGAACGACGTGCGCCGGCGGCATCCGTTCCAGGCCAACTTCGACGCGATGGGGGTGTCGGTGGCCCCAAGGAGAAGAAGGACGCGTGCCCTGACGGTGAATTCCGATGCGACGGCGCTGAGCTGGAGCCGCATGGTCCCGTCAACGCTGGCGGCCCCGGTTCCCGGTACATCCCGGAAGTCGAGCGGTATCGGCACTGAAGGCGGGGTGTTCAGCGCGACGATCTTCCAGGCCGGACATTCTTCGCCCTCGCACTCCAGCACGACTGGCCGGTCTGCTCGCCAGGCCCAATCCGAAAAGCAAGGCCCGATGAGGATAGTCAACACCAGCCCTCCGGCAGCGGTCGCCCCCGGGGTCCCCGTCCCCATGACGTAATCTGCCATTCTCAGACGCTGGCTCCCCCAAGAGCCGCTGCCACAGCTCTGGCGGCTACCTTCTCGGATTTTTTGTCGAGCGAAGCGGGCTGGCTCAGTTGCTACCCATCGCCTTCATTGGATCACCTCGTCCGCCCGTCCCAGCAGCGACGGCGGGATCGTGAGGCCGAGTGCCTTGGCGGTCTTGAGGTTGATCGCCAGGTCGAACTTCGATTGGTTGCTCGACGGAGTGGTCGCTTCGGCACATCGCCGCACGTGCGCCCGTCGAAGTCGTCAGGCCGTCGGGTCTCAAGCTGCTTGCAGTTGGATGCACCGCCTGCTTCGCCACCTTAGGGCGTCACTATCGTTGGCCGCTACCGAAGAGAACATCCGCCTGCATCTCCAGTTCACCGTGTACGAGGAACGGCGCCATCCGTTTTCGGACATCTTCTCGCACGGCCTGCCGTGCGGCGCCGGGGAGCTCTCAGGAACAATTGCCCGTGGCGTCCCCCGCCGGCCTCGAACGGCTGCCAATACTCCTCGAACGATGTGAATCGATGTGCGCGGGTCTCCCGCGTGAGACGAATCGCCTTCAACCCCGCTCCAGCGAGCAATCGCTCGAGCGTGTCGCCATCGGCCAAGGCCGACGGCTGATACAGGACAGCTCGCTGATCCGGGAAGTAGCGACTGAGTTCGTCCATGAGGATGCCAAAGAGCGGCACATGCTCGGGTGCAGCCCAGACGCACACGGCAAGTCGTCCGCCGCCACGTAGAACGCGCCTCCATTCCCGGAGAGCTGTCGCTGGATCAGGCAGGAACATGAGCCCGAGTTGACACACGACCGCATCGAAGCTCTCGTCCCTGAACGCCAGCGTTTGCCCATCCATCAGAACTAGCGACACTGGCTGCTTCGCTACCTTCGCCGCCGCGATGCGCAGCATTGGCGCCGACACGTCGATCCCAATGACCCTCCCGGTCGTCCCGACGCGAGACCCGGCGAGCGTGGCCGCTTCACCAGTTCCCGTCGCCACGTCGAGGACTCGATGGCCAGTGGCCAGACCGGCCTCGGCCAGCAGGGTCGGCACGTAGAGCCGGGACCATCGTCCTGAGAGCAAATCATAAGAGGCCGCGCCGGCATCGTAAGAGATCATCCCGCGCTCACAGCAGACCACATGGCCCGTTGCGGAGCGCGGTATTGTCTGGCAGGTCCCCGGCGGTAGAATCTCCGGCACCGAATATGCTGATAGCCCCACCAGCGCGCGTAGTCACCGTGGCGGCGGGCCAGCTCGACGAAGCGCGACGTCCAGTCTGCCGGACCGGGCGGCACGACCACTGGCCGTCACCATCTCGTGAGGCGAGAGGTCGGTAGTGTAGATGCCCTGGAAGAATCGCTGCGCGGAGATCTCGCGCTGGCTCCCCGGTCCCGCCACGCGGATCCGCGCCTCGAGGGCGAGCAGACAGGCCGGAAGCTCGGCGGCCCGGATCAGCCAGCGCCACGCTGCCTCCGGATGGTGCCGCGAGTGCGGATCGCTCGATGACCGACATGAGGCATGGCAAGGGCGATGGGACGGGCATGGTGGAGCACGAGCGGCGAGACTTCGACGTCGGCATGTCGGGCAGCGCGCCGATCACGAGGCCCTCCGGCAGCGAGGCGGATGGCGTCCAGTCCGGCCAGGCGATTGATGTCGATGAGCGCGGCGGGCGCGGCCAGTCGCATATTCAGCGCGGGGACGAGGCTCTGCCCGCCCGCGAGCATGCGCCCATCGGATCCGTAGCGCTCGAGCAAGCGCCAGGGCCTCATCGAGCGAGACGGGGCGATGATAGGGCGAACGGAGGCGGTTTCACGCGGGAATCCTACCTTGACGCTTCGAAACGGCGCCCTGCTATGTTACGCCCCGGTTCCCCCCACCATGGCGTCGCCCATCGTCCGCACCGAGCGATTGACTCGGAGCTTCGGCAGCCTCATGGCCGTGGCCCAGGTGAACTTCGAGGTCGAGCGCGGCGAGCTGCGCTCGATCATCGGCCCGAACGGTGCGGGCAAGACGACCTTCTTTCGTCTCATCTCGGGCGAGATGGCGCCGTCGTCGGGGCGGATCTGGTTCGATGGTCGGGAGATCACCGGCCTGCCCCAGCACCGGGTATCGCGCCTGGGCGTCTCCAAGTCGTACCAGATCACCAACGTCTTCCCGCACCTCACCGTGCTGGAGAACATCCGCGTGGCCGCCCAGACCTATCGTCTCTCGTTCAACTTCTGGGGGCGCGCGGCCGCCCTCACGGCGATCCGGGACAAGGCCGGCGTCATCCTGAAGGAGGTCGGCCTGTGGGACAAGCGCGAGCTCCTCGCCGCCTACCTCTCCCACGGCGAGAAGCGGCACCTCGAGCTCGGCATCGCGCTGTCCACCGACCCCACCCTCCTCCTCCTCGACGAGCCCACCGCCGGGCATGAGCCCCGGAGGAGACGGACGAGACCATCCATCTCATCCGCCGGATCGCGACCGGACGCACCGTCATCCTCGTCGAGCACAAGATGAAGGTGGTCATGAACATCTCCGACCGCATCACCGTGCTGCACCAGGGCCAGGTGCTCGCGGAGGGAAGCCCGCGGAGATCCGCGCCAACACGCGCGTGCAGCAGACCTATCTGGGCGCGAACAAGTGACCCTGCCTCGCCCTCGAGGGGCTGCAGACCTACTACGGCGAAGCGCACATTCTCCAGGGCGTGTCGCTCACCGTGGGCGCGGGGAGGTGGTCACCCTCATCGGGCGGAACGGCGCGGGCAAGACCACGACCCTGCGGAGCATCATGGGCCTCGTCCGCCCGCGCGGCGGGCACATCACCTTCGACGGCCGCGAGCTGACGCGGCCTCCCCACGCACGAGGTGGCCCAGGCGGGCATCGCCTACGTGCCCGAGGAGCGCCGCATCCTGCCCAACCTGAGCGTGGCCGAGAACCTCCGGCTGGGCCTGCTCGGCTCGCGCACCTGCCTCCGCCGGGAGCAACGGCGCGGTGGTCGAGGAAGTGCTCGGGTACTTCCCTCGCCTGCGCGAGCGCTACGAGCAGAAGGGCAAGTCGCTCTCGGGAGGCGAGCAGCAGATGCTCGCCATCGCCCGCGGCCTCGTGGCCCGCCCCAAGCTCATGCTGGTGGACGAGCCCACGGAAGGGCTCGTCGCCGCTCCTCGTGGAGAACCTCACGGAGATCCTCGGCCAGATCAACCGGCGCGGCACCACGATTCTCCTCGTCGAGCAGATCCTCGAGGTCGCTCTCACCCTCTCCCACCGTCTCTACGTCATGGACCAGGGGGCGCATCAGTTCGAGGGCACGCCGGACGAGCTCCGCGCGCGACCCGGACATCCAGCAGCGCTTTCTGGGTGTGTAGCCAGTGCGTGTACCGCGTGACGGCGGGGGGACGGTCAGTCCACCGAGGAGCTGGTGGCGGCCGGCCACTATGCGTATGCGCACTCGTGCGCTCACCTCCGAGAACTTTCCGTGGGGCGCTTCGCGGGAAAGCAGGAGCGAGAGATCGTGCTGCTGGAATTCGATCAGGCCACCACCGCCGCCGACGCCATCGCCACGGCCAGGCAGCGTGGCCTCGAGCGGCCGACCTACGAGGACGCTCTCCACTTCGGCATCGAGCATCCGGACATGCAGACCGGGGCGCCCGTGCTGTTCCTTCACGATCCGTGGTTCGGCTTCTTTGGCCGCCGGGATGTGATCTGCCTCTGGAGCAACGCGGGGCGGCGTGAGCTCGGCCTCGAGGGCTTCGACGAGGGCATGGCCTCCGCCCTACCGCTTCGCCTTCATCCGGCCCGCCTGAGCCACCCGCGCTCGAGACCCCCAACCCTCCACGAAAAGGATCCCCCATGGCCGATCCCGCCCTGCCCAGCCGTGACCGCGTCGAGGGCTACTTCAAGGAGCTGAACAACTGGGGCCGCTGGGGCCACGACGATCAGCTCGGCACCGTCAACCTCATCACGCCGGCCAAGCAGGCGCAGGCGCAGCGGCTGGTCAGGAAGGGCCGCACCGTCTCGCTCGCGCGCGACGTGATCCCGCGGCCCGTGTACATGTACCGCATGACGTTTCCGTCCAAGCGCGAGCGGGTGGACGTGGTGCTCGACCGCTTCGACATGGTCTATCACGGCTACTGGATCACCCACGTGGACGCGCTCTGCCACGTGGGCTGGGACGGCGAGCTCTACAACGGCCGGCCGTTCGCGGAGAGCCTCACCATCGAGGGCGCGCTCTGGTGCCCGATCGACCCGATCTTCGAACGCGGCATCACCACCCGCGGCGTCTTCCTCGACATCGCCGCCGGGCGCAAGGAGGGCTACGTCACGGTGGGCCACCCGCGTGACTCCGCGCGAGCTCGACGAGGCGGAGCGGCGGGCCGGCGTGAAGGTGGAGCCGGGCGACGTGGTGGTGGTGCGCAGCGGCGACGAGAAGTTCCGGCTCGACAACCCGGACTGGAAGCCGCGCGTCTCGGAGCACCCGGGCCTGCACCTCTCCTGTCTCGAGTGGTTCCGCGCCAAGGACATCGCGGGCATCGCGTGGGACATGATGGACGAGCGTCCCAGCCGCTACCCGGCTTCGGCATGTCCGCGCACCTGGCCATCCCGTTCCTCGGCCTGGCCCTCATCGACAACTCGGATCCGGAGCGGCTCGCCACGCGCCTGCGCCGAGGAAGGGCGCAACGAGTTCCTGTTCACGGCCACCCCGCTGCGCCTCGTCGGCGCCACCGGCGCGCCCGCGCATCCCGCTCGCGATTTTCTGAGCGAGACGCGGCCCGCGGCTAGGACCTCGCTCCGTTGACGAAGACGTGCTGCCGGGGCGCGGAGACGTTGCCCTCGCCGCCTGCCTCGAAGATGGAGCGGTTGGTGTCGAAGTAGACCTGCCAGTAGTGATCGTTGTGGCAATAGGGACGCACGGCGAGCACCGGCCCGAGAGGGGTGAAGGTGAGGATCTCCACCTCGGGGCGGGCGCCGTCACCACGTTGGGGATCCGGGCCAGCCGTGTCTTGAGGAGCCGGATGGCCTCCCGCATGGTTCACGCTGTTGTCGAGCTGGGCGAGGAGATCCACGCGGCGATAGGGATGGGCGGTGAAGTTCTGGATATTGTCGGCGAGGATCTTGGCATTGCCCACGAAGGTGAGCACGTTGTCCAGGGGGTGATGTTCGTCACGAAGAGGCCGATCTCATCCACCGTCCCCACGATGCCCCCGGCCGAGATGAAGTCGCCGACCTTGAAGGGGCGAAGGATGAGGAGGAAGACGCCGGAGGCCAGGTTGGCGAGGAGGCCGCCCACGCCGCGCCGATGGCGATGCCCACCCCGGCGAGGAGGGCGGCGAAGCTCGTGGTCTCGATGCCGAAGAAGCCGAGGAGGGCGATGATGAGGGTGATGGTCAGGATGACCGACAGCGCCGTCCCGATATAGGTGGCCACCGTCTGGTCGAAGGGATACTTCAGGCTGCGAACGACCAGCACTCGCGCGAACCTGATGAGCTTCCGGCCGATGACCCACAGGACGATGGCGCCGATCACTTTGAGGCCGAAGGCGGTCAGCAAGGGAATCGCGCTCTGGACGAAGCCGTGGATATCCATCTCGGCAGTCTCCTTTCGCTAGCTCCCGGGCAGGCCGGAGAGCTTCGCCAGCACGTCGAACACGGCGGCGAAATCCTTCTCGGCGAGACCGAGGCCGCGGGCACCTGTGAGCAACTCGTGGACGAGGCCGGTTGCGGGTAACGGCACGCCCACCGCCCGGCCCTGCTCGAGGGCCAGGCGCATGTCTTTCTGCATGAGCACCACGTTGAACAGCGCCTCGTCCGGCATGCTCGAGCACGAAAGGGCCCCGGTACTTCAGCATGGGCGAGGCCGGTGACGCTCTTGAGGATGGCCTCGACCGCCTTCTCGCGCGGGATCCCGGACTTCTCGGCGAGCAGCACGGACTCGCTGAAGGCCAGCATCTGCACGCCGATGCTCGAGGTTGACGGCGATCTTCATGGTCACGGCCAGCCCCAGCGCGCCCACGTGGGTGATGGTGGGGCCGATCGCGAGAAGATACGGCCGGATCCGCTCGAGGGCGGCGGCATCTCCGCCCACGATGAAGCTCAGCTGTCCCTGGGCGATGGTGACGGTGCTGCCGGACACCGGGGCGTCGAGGAGGGCCGCTCCCTTCTCCGCGACACGCTCGCCGAGCATGCGCGTGACGGTGGGACTGACCGTGCTCATCTCGGCCCACACCGCGCCCCGGCCCAGACCGGCGAGAATGCCGTCGGGTCGCAGCGCCACGTCACGGAGCGCCTCGGAGTCCGTCACCATGCTGAGCACCACCGACGGCCCCTCCACCGCGGCGCGGGCGGAGTCGGCCACGGCGAGGCCCTCGAGACGTCGAGCGCCTCCGCCTTGGCGCGCGTCCGGTTGTAGCCGGTTACGGAATGTCCGGCGGCGAGGAGCCGCTGAGCCATGGCGCTGCCCATGGCGCCCAGCCCGACGAAGGCGATCTTCGGCATCAGCCCGCCTGGGACCAGCCGTGCGCTGAGCGCCGAACTGGAACATGCCGCCGCCCAGCCCGAGGGCGATCTTCCCCATGCCTTCGACCATGCGATCCATGGTGGGCGGCATGAGGGACGCCGTGCGCAGGTCGCGGAACGCGCGCTCCACGGGGTAGTCCTTGTAGGCGCCGCGTCCACCCGCGATCTGGAGCGCCTGCGAGGTGACGTGAAGCCCGATCTCCGTGGTGAGGTACTTGGCCCGGTTGGCGAGGTGCCCGCGCTGCGCGCACGTCGGCTTCCTCCCAGCGCGAGGCCGAGTCAGTGGAGGACCAGCCGCGCGACGTCGAGCCGCGCCTCGAGATCGCCGATCTGGCGCTGCACGGCCGGATCGTGGGCCACCGGGATGTTCTCGGGCTTGACCACCCGCTTCTTCACGTAGTCGGAAGTGAACTCGAAGGCCGCCTCCGCGATGCCCACGTAGACGGCGGCGTAGCCCAGGGCGAATCCCTCCACCACCCCCACGCTCGTGGCCGAGCCTGGCTTGCCCAGGGTGGCGTCCTTGGCAATGCGAACGCCCGACAGGGTGACCGGACGGGCTGAAGGTCGCGCGCATGCCCAGGGTGTCCCACTTGCCGTCCGTGGAGATGCCGGGGCTCTCCGCGGGTATCACGGCGAGGAGGAGGGCGTTCGCCATGTCGCCGCTGCCGTCGAGGGCGCACCAGACCATGTAGTAGGAAGCGCCGAGGGCCATGGTGCAGAAGTGCTTGACCCCGTCGACTAACCAGCCGTCGTCCGCGGCGCGGATCACCGTTTCCATGGTGAAGGTGCGCGAGAGGCTGACCGCGGGCTCACTGCCCCAGCTGCCGAACATCTTGCCGCGCTCGACCACCTCGGGATAGTACCGGCGCTTCTGCGCGTCCGTGGCGAGGGCGTCGATGAAGCGCATGACCGTCGAGTGCATGTGCAGCGTCATGGCGGTGCTCGCGCAGCCCCGGGCGATGACCCGGATGACGGCGATGTAGGTCGCCATGTCGAGCCCCATGCCCGCCGTAGGCGGCGGGGACGGCGCAGGCGAGGTAGCCCTCGCGCTGGAGATCCGCCCAACTCTCCACGGGGTTCTTGCCCTCGCGGTCGTACTCGGGCCGCGCGCGGGGCGATCTTCTCGCGCGTCAACGCGTCGGCGCGATCGACGAGGTCCTGGCGCATGCGGGGTGACCGGCGCCTAGCCGGCCATGGACGGCTTGGCGTCGGCCGCGCTCTTCCGCGTCGTCTTCTTGCAGCGGCAGGTCCCGGCCTCGTGCAGCTCGATCAGGTTGCCGTGGGGATCGTCCATGAAGATCTGCTCGAGCTGGGGGCCCACCACGGACTGGATGCTCCAGTACTTCACGCCCATGCGGTCGAGCTCGCGCTTGGCCTCCTGGACATCGGGCACGGCGAGGGCCACGTGGAGCGTGGTCGGATCCTGCCTGGGCCCTTGGCGTAGCGCGACGTTCCTTCGCAGCCCATGATGTGGATCTGCGTGTCGTTGCCGCAGTCCATCCAGTAGCCGGGAATGCCGGGAATGTTCGGGCGCCCGGCGTCGGGCGAGGCCGAGCACGTCACGATAGAAGGCGAGCGACTTCTCCGTCTCTTCAGGATTGACGCGGATGCCGTGGTGATGGAGCTCGAGCACTTTGACGGCCATGATGTCCTCCTTGGTTACGGTTTCACCTCCGGCGGTATGGGCGCCGGGGAGCTTGGCCACCAGCGTGCCCCAGATGCCCTTGGGCAGGAAGAGCACGAAGGCCATGAAGATGAGGCCGATCACGAGCGGCCAGCGCTCGGTGAACACGGCCAGCCGGTCGCCCAGCACCAGATAGGCGCCGGCGCCGACGAAGGGACCGAAGAAGGTGCCTGCGCCACCGAGCAGGGTCATGATCACCACCTGCCCCGAGGTGACCCAGTACAGCGACTCCACGGGCACCACGGCCAGCCGCATCGCGTCCAGTCCGCCCGCGAGTCCGGCGAAGAAGGCGGAGAAGACGAAGGACAGGTGCTTGACGCGGTTGACGTCGTAGCCGCACGCTGACGCCCGGTCGCCGTTCTCGCGGATGGCCTGGAGCACCGTGCCGAAGGGCGAGTCCAGAATACGCTTGAGGCCGGCGACCGGCGAGCCAGACGATGACGAACGTGAAGTAGTAGAAGGCGACCGAGCCTTCTAGACTCCACTTCCAGCCGAAGAGATTGAGCGGGAGCTGCGGAATTCCGCGCAAGCCGTCGTCGCCGCCCGTCACGTCCGCCATGTGGAAGGCGATGAAGTACAGGAGCTGAGCGAAGGCGAGGGTAAGCATGGCGAAGTAGATGCCGCGCCGCCGGAGGCAGAAGAAGCCGATGGCGGCGCCGCCGAGCACGGCGAGAAGCGGGCCCGCGGCGAGTCCGAGAAAGAGCGAGCTGATCTCGAGCTTGGCGAGCGCGATGCCGGTGCCGTAGGCGCCGAGCCCGTAGTAGGCCGCGTGGCCGAAGGACAAGAGCCCCGTGTACCCGTAGAGCAGGTTGAAGCCCAGCGCGAAGAGACCGAAGATCAGCACCTGAGAGGCCAGTGACTTGTATGGCATGAGAAACGGAAACGCGGCGAAGAATATGCCGAAGGCGGCCACGGGATGGCGGCCCACCCATCCGGAGACGGCGCCGAGACCGGGCACGCTCACTCCGCGAGCCCCGCCTCGCCGAAGAGGCCGCTGGGACGGACGAGGAGGACCACGGCCATCACGACGAAGACCATGATCTCAGCGAGCTTGGGCGCGAAGTAGGTGGTGATGCCCACCACCTGCCCCATCAGCAGATCCCGGCCACCACGGCGCCGAGAAGGCTGCCCATCCCGCCGACGACGACCACCACGAAGGATTCGATGACCATAGTGACGCCCATGTCCGCGTAGGCGCCGCGCATCGGGCCGGCGAGGGCCCCCGCGAGACCGCCAGCCCGCACCCGATGCCGAAGACGAGGAGCCAGATGCGGTTGAGATCGATGCCGAGAGCGCGGACCATGAGCGGATCCCGCGAGCCCGCGCGGATGATGAGCCCGACATTGGTGCGCGTGAGGAAGGCCCAGAGACCGAAGAGGACGACGACGGTGACCGCGATGACGAAGAGGCGGTACGCGGGAAAGCCATGAAGCCCAGGTTGACGGCGCCGCCAGCGCCCGGGGGATCGAGCGTGAGCCCGATCTTCCCCAGATGATCTTGGCGGTTTCGATGAGCACGAGGGAGAGTCCGAAGGTCAGCAGCAGCGGATCGTCCGGGCTCCGACCGTAGAGCCTCCGGATGAGGAAGCGCTCGATGAGGAGCCCGAACGCCCCGACCATGAGCGGCGCCAGCAGCAGCGCCACCCAGAAGTTGCGCGTGATAACCGAGAACGAACACGGTGAAGTAGGCGCCCAGCATGTAGAGCGCCCCGTGCGAGAAGTTGACCACGGTCATGAGCCCGAAGATCAGCGACAGGCCGATGGCGAGGAGCACGAAGAGCATCCCCAGCACCAGACCGGTGAAGATCTGGGGCAGGACCGCGGCGAGCGAGATGTCCATCAGCGCCTACGCGTGGCCCTTCTCGGCGCAGGTACCGATCGTACTTCTCGTCCGCGGCCACCTTGGCCACGATTTCCATCAGCCCCCAATCGCCCTTTGTCTTGCCGGGACCGCGCCCCTTGACGATCCACATGTCCTGCATGGCCTTGTTGTCGCAGGCCCGCCACCACTCCTTGCCCTTGAAGTGGTCATAGACCGGGCTCTTCCGTAGCGCGTTCGCGACGGCTTCCGAGTCGGTCGACTTGGCCAGCTCGACTCCGCGCGCGACCTCGAGCACTCCCGAGTAGGAGTACGCACCGTAGTCGCCGGGCGGCATGTTGAACTTCTTCATGGACGCCTCGACGAACTTCTTCGCCGACGGGATGGAGTCCTGCAGCTCCCAGTACCAGTTGATCGAGCCGTAGATGTCCGCGTAGAGTTCCGGCCCGCCTTCCTTCAGGTACGAGATCCACAGCAACGGCTGGGCGAGCTTCATGGTCTTGTCTAGGCCGAAGCTCCGCGCCTGCTTGAGGTAGGCGATATTGTCGGCTCCGGGGTTACTGACACGATCACGTCGGGCTTGGCCGCCTGTATCTTCGGCAGGTGGGCCGAGAACTCCGCGCTGCCGAGCGGGTACGGGTGGCGCCGAGGAGTGTGCCGCCCTGCTTCGCGAGCGTGTCCTGGAGCACCGCGTTGTTCTGCTTGCCCCAGGCGTAGTCGGCGTAGATGATCCACCACTTCTTCCCGAGGTTCTGGGCGATCCAGGTGCCCATCACGCGCGAGGTGATGGTGGGGTTGAGCGCCTCGTGGAAGGTGATGGGGCTGGTGTCGGGCTTGGCGCTGATCTCGTCCGACTGGCTGGTGGAGATGAAGAGGACCTTGGCCTTCTTGGTCTGCTCGTTGATGGCCATCTGGACGTGCGCGGCGAGGCCGCCCACGATGAACTGGCACTTCTGGTTCTCGATCAGCTCCTTGCGTGCGCTGGGCGCCCACCGCGGGCTTGAGCTCGTCGTCGCGGAAGAGCACCTCGACCTTGCGGCCCATGACGCCGCCCTTGGCGTTGAGCTTCGTCCTGCGCGAGCTGGGCGCCGCGCTGCATGTCCGCGGCGAGGGCCGCGAAGGGTCCGGTCAGCGGCAGCGGGCAGCCGATGCGGATCGGCTCGCGCCTGCGCGCGCAGCACCGCGGGGAATAGACCCTGTGGTCGCCACCGCGTCCCGCGGTCACTCCTGTTGCGGCCAGAAACTTTCGCCGTGTGATCGACGCCATCGTCGCCTCCTTGAGCGTAGGTGGTTGGCTACTGGAAGTCGAGTGTCCTGGCCTCGAGGCCGCACAGCACCTTGCCGACCGTCTCGAGGCAGCGGTCGCTGGACGGCGGCATCACCGGGCCCGCCATCGCGTCGCGGTGCCACCGCTCGAGCGGCATGTCCCTGAGAATCCCGCGGCCGCCGGCGAGCCGGATGGCCCGCTCCGTCACCATGGCCCCGGTCTCCGCCGAGAGGTACTTCGACTGGTTGACCGCGAGCATGGCCCCCGCCCGGTCGCCGCTGTCACGCACGCGCGCGGCCTCGTACAGAAGAAGCTTCGCCGCGCGCACCGCGGTGGCCAGCTCGCCGATCGTCCGCTGGGTCACCGGGTGATGGCTAAGCGGCTCGGTCGAGGGTCTGATGGTCTTGGTCTTGACGAACTCCAGGATGTAGTCGAGGGCCGCTTCCCCGATGCCGAGGTACGTCGCCGAATAGCCCAGGGCAAAGCCGGAGAGGTCAATGCCGAACAGTCCCGCGGGCGGTCCGATGACCTGGCTCTCGTCCACGAAGGTCTCGTAGCGGATAGTGTGGCTCACCGTGCCGCGCATGCCCATGGCATTCCACGTGCCCTCGACCTTGACGCCGGGAGCCGTCCGCTGGATGAGCGCGGAGAGGAGGCCCTCCCGCGCGCTCGCCGAGCCTTCGCGCATGCCCGACACGAAGTAGTAGTCGGCCGATTCTCCGAGCGAGCAGAACTGCTTCACTCCACTCACCTGGTAGCCGCTCGGCCACCGGCCGGAACACCGTCTGGAGCACGAACTTGTCACGGAAGCTCGACTCTGGCTCGCTCGTGATGGAGGCCATGAGCTTGCCCTCTCGCACCACCTCGGCGAAGTAGCGCCGCTTCTGCTCCTCGGTGGCGAGGGCGGCGATGAACGTGAGCACGGTGGCGTGCATGTTGAAAGTCAGCGCGGTGGCCGGGCAGCCCTTGGCCATCTCGAGCAGGCACAGGGCGTAGGTGAGCGAGTCGGCGCCACGCCCGCCGTAGGCCACGGGAACGGTTAGACCAAGGAGGCCGGCCGCCCGAAGGTCGGCGTAGTTCTCCGCGGGGAAGATCGATTCCGCGTCGTAGCGGGCGGCGCGGGAGGCGAAGCGGTCGCGGGCCAGAGTGCGCACCTGCTCGACGAGGGCCTGCGCCTCGGCGCCCAGCTCTGTCCTCGTCATGGGTGGCTCTCGTCGGCGTGGTGCTGGGTCATGGCGGCGCGCCTGGTCAGGGATATCTCGGCGCGCATCGTTGATAGCAGGCGGCCTCGGGGAATGTCAAGGCAGCCCGCCTTCGACAATGTGAGCTGTCCATCCAACTCAGCGGGCGACGAAATCCCGAAAGCCTTTGCCCTCCTTGGCCAGGCGCTCGAGGAGCGGGGCGGGCGCCCACGGCTCGCCGTGCCGCGTGTGGAAAGCCGCCACGTCGGCCAGCACCTGCGTGAGCCCGACCTGGTCGGCATAGAACATGGGGCCGCCGCGATAGCGCGGGAAGCCGTAGCCATAGAGGTAGGTGACGTCGATGTCGCTCGCGCGGAGGGCGATGCCCTCTTCGAGGATACGCGCGCCTTCGTTGACGAGCGCCCACAGGCAGCGCTTCAGGACTTCATCGTCCCCGATCTTCCGTCGCTCGATGCCGCCCTCCCTGGCGCAGGCCGCGATGACCGCCTCCACCTCGGGATCGGGCTTGGGCGTCCGGCTTCCCGCGTCGTAGCGATACCAGCCCGCGCCCGTCTTCTGGCCGAAGCGTCCCTGCTCGCACAGGCGGTCGCCCACGTGCGAGTAGCGCAGGTCCTTGCGCCGGGTGGCCGCCTTGCCCTTCCTGATGCGCCAGCCCACGTCGAGGCCGGCGAGGTCCTGCATGGCGAACGGTCCCATGGCGAAGCCGAAATCGTAGATGACCTTGTCCACCTGCTGGGGCGTGGCGCCCTCCTCCACGAGGAACTCCGCCTCGCGGAGATAGGGCGCGAGCATGCGATTGCCGATGAAGCCGTCGCAGTTGCCCGCGAGCACCCACACCTTGGCGATGCGGCGGGAGAGCTCGGATGAGGTGGCGATGGTCTCCTTCGAGGTCTTGGCGCCGCGCACCAACTCGAGCAGTCGCATCACGTTGGCCGGGCTGAAGAAGTGGGTTCCGATCACCGACTCGGGCGCGAGGTCGCGCTGGCGATCTCGTCGATGTCGAGGGTCGAGGTATTGGAGGCGAGCACCGCGCCCGGCTTGGCGATCTTGTCGAGGCGGCGAAGACTTCCTTCTTGACGCCCATCTCCTCGAACACCGCCTCGATCACGATGTCCGCGTCGCGCACCGCCCCGCGATCGAGGGAGCCCGTGATGAGGCCCATGCGCTTGTCCATGTCGGCCTGGGAGAGCCGTCCCTTCTCCACGGTCCCCGCGTAGTTCTTCTTCACCACGGCGAGGCCGCGGTCGAGCGCGTCCTGCGCCATCTCCACCACCGTGACGGGAATGCCCGCGTTGGCGAAGTTCATGGCGATGCCGCCGCCCATGGTGCCCGCGCCGATGACCGCCGCGCGCTCGATCTTCTTCGCGGGCGTTCCCGGGGGCACGTCGGGGATCTTGGTCGCCTCGCGCTCGGCGAAGAAGGCGTGGATCTGCCCTTCGACTGGGGCGAGGCCATGCACTCCTGGAAGAGCGCGCGCTCCTTCTTGAGCCCCTCGGCGAACGGCAGGTCACGGCGGCCTGCACCGCCTCGATGCACTTGAAGGGCGCCAGGTATCCGCGCGCCTCCCGCTCGATGCTCTTCCTGAACGTGTCGAAGAGCGCGGGATTGGCGCGGGCCGCCGCCAGCTTGTCGTCCATGGACGAGATCTTCCTGAGCGGCCGCTTCTCCGAGACAACCAACTCCGCGAAGGCCACCGCGCCCGCGCGAAGATCGTCACCGACCACGTCGTCCACGATGCCCAGCTCCTGGCCCGGGGCGCCCGCACCGGATCGCCGCTCACGATCATCTTGAGGGCCGCCTCGACGCCGGCCACGCGGGGCAGTCGCTGGGTGCCGCCGGCCCCGGGAAGCAGCCCCAGCTTGACCTCGGGCAGACCCACCTGCCCCGCCGCGACGGCGACGCGATAGTGGCAGGCGAGGCAGACTTCGAGCCCGCCGCCCAGGGCAGTCCCGTGGATGGCCGCCACCACGGGCTTGCTGCTGCCCTCGATGGCCACGAGCACACTGTTGAGATCGGGCGGGAGTGGCGGCTTGCCGAATTCACGAATGTCCGCGCCCGCGATGAAGGTGCGCCCGGCGCCGATGATGACCATGGCGCTCACCGCAGAGTCCGCCACACCCCGGGCGATGGCGTCCATCAGGCCCTGGCGCACGCCCTGGGAGAGCGCATTGACGGGCGGATTGTTCACGGTGATCACGCCCACGCCGCCCTGCTTGTCGAATGTCACGAGGTCGCTCATTTTCTCCTCCATGGAGAAGGCTCTCCGCCGCCTCCATCAGGCCTTCGGAAAGGGTGGGATGCGCGTGGATGGTCACGGCCAGATCCTCGGCGGTCACGGCCGTCTCGATGGCCAGGGCCGCCTCGGCGATCAGCTCTCCCGCTCCCGGCCCCGTGATGCCGACGCCGAGCACGCGTCCCGTGGCCGCGTCCACGATGAGCTTGGTCAGGCCGTCGCTGCGCCCGATGGTGGCGGCGCGGCCCGAGGCGGCCCAGGAGAACTTCGCGACCTTGACGGATCGCCCCGCCTGCTGCGCCTGGGACTCCATCAGGCCGCACCAGGCGACCTCGGGATCGGTGAACACCACCGCGGGCACCGCCACGTTGTCGAAGGCCGACGGGCGTCCGGCAATGCACTCGGCCGCCACCTTGCCCTGGCGCATGGCCCGGTGGGCGAGCATGGGCTCGCCGGTCAGATCCCCACGGCATAGACATGCGGATCGCTCGTGCGACAGCGCTCGTCCACCAACACGAATCCCCGGTCGGCCAGCTTGACCTTCGTGGTCTCGAGGCCCAGAGACTCGCTGACCGCGCGACGACCCACCGCCACCAGCACGCGATCGAAGGCCTGGACGTCCTGCCCTTCCACCGCCGCCTCGATGGTGTCGCCCACTTCCTTGAGCGCGGTCACCTTGGTCTTCAGATGGATAGCCGAGAAGAGCTTCTCGCAGCGCCGGGCCAGCGGCTGGACGAGATCGCGGTCCGCGCCGGGGAGCAGACCGTCCGTCATCTCCACGAGCGTGACCCGGCTCCCCAGCGCCGCGTACACCTGGCCCAGCTCGAGCCCGATATACCCGCCGCCGATGACAAGCAGCCGCTCCGGGATATCCGGCACCTCGAGCGCGGCCGTCGAGTCCATGACGCGGTCGCTCTCGAGGGCGAGGCCGGGAGGCACCATGGGAAGTGAGCCCACCGCGATGACGGCGTGCTTGAAGCGGACCACCTGCGGCTCGTCGCCGCCCACCCGGATGGTTCGCGAGTCCTCGAAGGCGCCGCGGCCGCCGATGACCTGCACGCCCTTGGCCTTGGCCACGGAGGCGAGCCCCCGTGAGAGCTTGCCCACCACGCGATCGGCTCTTCCATTTCCGCAGGGGATCGAGGGAGATGCGCGGCTCGCCGAAGTCGACGCCGAACTCCCTGGCGCGCTCGGCCTCGCCGAGCACGGCCGCGACGTGGAGGAGCGCCTTGGAGGGAATGCACCCCTCGTAGAGGCAGGCCCCGCCCAGGCGCTTGCCCGCATCCACGACCACCGTCTCGAGCCCGAGCTCCGCGCAGCGAAAGGCCGCCGAATAGCCGCCGGGCCCGCCGCCCAGCACGGCCACGTCGACTTCGGTGACCAGATCGCCCATCACCATGGCCGCGCCTCGGCTACCACTCGACGAAGAGGGTTTCCGGCGCTTCGAGGCGACGGATGATGGCCTGGGCGAAGCGGGCGCCGTCGGCGCCGTCGGCGACCCGGTGGTCGAAGGTGAGGGTGATGGGCAGCATGGTGCGCGGCACGATCTGACCTCCCCGTACCACGGGCTCCTCGCGGCCCCGCGCCACGCCGAGGATGGCCACTTCAGGGTAGTTGATGATCGGGATGGCGCCCGTGCCACCGAGGGCGCCGATATTGGTCACGGTGAAGGTGCCGCCGCGAAGGTCGTCGAGGGTCGCCTTGCCCTCGCGCACGCGCGCGGCGAGGGTCGCCAGCTCGCGGGCCAGCTCCATCACGGGCTTCTTGTCCACGTCGCGGATCACCGGCACGATCAGTCCCCGATCGGTGGCCACGGCGATTCCCAGGTGGCAGTAGCGCTTGAGAATGAGCTCCCCGCCCCTGCATCCAGGCTCGCGTTGAACTGCGGATACTCCTGGAGGGCCAAAGCCGCCGCCTTCAGGAGAAAGCTCGTGAGGGTCAGCATGATGCCCCGCTGCTTCGCCGTCTCGAAGCTCCGCGTGACGATGGTGTTGAGATCGGTGATGTCGGCCTTGTCGAAGTGGGTCACGTGGGGAATCAGCGCGGCCGACAGCGCCATGCGCTCCGCGATGGTGCGGCGGAGGTGTGACAGCGGCTGGCGCTCCACCGGCCCCCATTGCTCGAACTTCGGCAAGGGCGGCGGCTCGAGGCCGACGGCGGCCAGCGGCTTGGCCGGGCCTGCGGGCGCGGCCGCTTTCGCGGCCGGCTGCGCAGCTGCCCGCGGGCTTGCCGCCGGCGCCGCGCACGTCGTCGTCGGTGATGCGTCCCCCGGGTCCGCTGCCCCGCACGGCACGAAGATCCACGCCGAGCTCGCGCGCCAGCCGCCGCGTCGACGGGGTGGCCGGCACCGGCGAGCCGTCGACGGGCGGCGCGGCGGGAGCCTTCGTCTCCGCGAGCGGGAGCGGGTGCGGGAGCGCGAGCGGCGACGGCCGGCGCCGAGCGCGTCGGCGCAGACGTGCCGGTCGCGTCGCCGAAGCTCACCAGCGGCTGGCCGACCTTGACCGTCTGTCCCGGCTGGACGTGGATCTTCTCTACTCGTCCCGCGAATGGCGAAGGAATCTCCACCTGCGCCTTGTCCGTCTCGACCTCGAGGAGTGGAGAGTCCTCTCTGACCACGTCGCCTTCCTTGACCAGGACATTGCGAATCTCGGCCTCGACCAGGCCCTCGCCGAGGTCTGGAAGAACGAAGGTGCGGGGCATGAGGGGCCTAGAGCCGGTCGAGCGCGGACACGGTGCGCTCGTTGACCACATCGCCGGTATTGAGCGTCCCCTTGGGCTCGAGGAGGAGGACGTGGACCTCGTCGGTCAGGGCGAGCGGACAGTGCTCCGTGCCCTTCGGCACCACGATGAACTCCCCGGGCCCACCTCCCGATCGCCGTCGCGGAGCTGCATGCGGAGCCGCCCCGCCACCACGAGAAAGAGCTCGTCCTCCCGCTCGTGGCTGGTGCCACACGAACTCGCCGGCGAGCTTGACCAGCTTCACGTGCATGTCATTGACCTCGCCGACTATCTTCGGCGACCAGCGGTCGGTGAAGCGGGAGAGCTTCTCCGCGAGATTCACCACGTCCATGGCGCGCTCCTCAGACCAACTCAATAGGCCAGCGTCTCGCGCGCGGCGTCGAGCACGCGCGCCACGTCGGGCACGTTCGCCTTCTCGCGCGCGAAGCCGGGAAAGGGCACGTCGTACGCGGTCACACGGCGGATGGGCGCCTCCAGCGAGAGGAAGGCGCCCTCCATGATGCTGGTGGCGATCTCCGCGGCGGGGCCGAAGCTTCGCGGCGCCTCGTGGAGGATGACGGCGCGCCCGGTCTTGCCCACCGAGGTGGCGAGGGCCTCGTGATCGAGGGCGAGATGGTCAGGAGATCGAGCACCTCGGGCACCACGCCATCCTCGGCCTGGAGCGTGTCCGCCACCTCGAGGGCCACCCGCAGCATGGCGCCGTAGGCGATGAGGGTCAGTCCGCGACCTTCGCGGGCGACCTGGGCCCGGCCGATGGGCATCACCTCGGTCTCGTCGGGCACCTCTTCCTTGGAGGCGTGGTAGAGCGCCTTGTGCTCGAAGAACACCACGGGGTCGGGATCCCGGATGGCCGCCACGAGGAGCGCGCGGGCGGTGCGCGGGCCGGAGGGGATGACCATCTTCAGTCCCGGGATGTGGGCGTAGAACTGCTCTTCGCTCTCCGAGTGGTGCTCGAGGGCACGGACGCCGCCCCCGTAGGGCATGCGCATCACCATCTGACAGTGGAAGCGGCTCTGGCTGCGCTGGCGATAGCGCGCGGCATGGTTCTCGATCTGGTGAAAGCACTGGAAGGCGAAGCCGGAGAACTGGATCTCACTCACCGGCTTGAGACCGTAGAGCGCCATCCCGATCGACGCCCCGATGATGCCGGCTTCCGCGAGCGGGCTGTCGATGACCCGCCGGCCGCCGAAGCGCCGGTGCAGATCCTCCGTCACGCGAAAGACGCCGCCGTCGACGCCCACGTCCTCGCCGATGATGACGACGTCCGGATCCCGCTCCATCTCCTCGAGGAGAGCCAGGTTCAGCGCCTTGACCATGTTGAGCTTCGCCATGGCTCGACCCGTCAGTCCCGCGCCGGCCCGGTGTCGATCACGGTGTCCACCGGCTGGTCCTTCGCTGGCCGCGCATGGGCGGCGAGGCGGGCTCGGCGGAACCTGCCCCCGCGTCACCGCCCGGAGCCCGGAGGCGCGCGGCCACCTCGGCGCGCTCGGCCGCCACGTGCGGAGGCAGCTCGGCATACGCGTGATCGAACATCTCCAGCGGATCAGCGGGCGGCATGGCCTCGAAGCGCTCTACTCCACGGGCGATCTCCTCGTCCACCTGCTCGTCTACGGAAGCGTCGAACAGCTTCTTCTTCTCCAGGTAGACACGGAAGCGCGTGAGCGGATCCTTCTGCTCCCAGGCCTTGACCTCTTCCTCCGAGCGGTACTTGGTCGGGTCGTCGGCGGTGGTGTGCATGCCCAGGCGATAGGTGACACACTCGATCAGCGTCGGCCCGTCCCCGCCCGGGCCCGGTCCACCGCCTCGCGGCTCGCCGCGTACACGGCGAGCACGTCGTTGCCGTCCACCTGGATGCCCGGGAAGCCGTAGGCGGTGGCCTTCTGGGCGATGGTGCGGGAATTCGTCTGCTTCTTGAGGGGCACGGAGATGGCCCACTGGTTGTTCTGACAGACGAAGACCACCGGCCCGTGCCAGACGCCCGCGAAGTTGGCCGCCTCGTGGAAATCGCCCTCCGACGTCGCGCCGTCGCCGAAGTAGACCATCACCACCGAGTCCTCACCCCGATACTGGATGCCGTAGGCGAGGCCGACGGCATGCGGCAGCTGGGTGGCCACGGGAATGGTGACGGGCAGGTCGCGCTGCTCCGGGCCCGGCTGTCCTCCTTCGAGGCGGCCGGCGTAGAAGGCGAGAATCTTCTCGATGGGCCAGCCCCGCCAGAGCATGGCCGCCGTCTCACGGAAGGACGGCACCATCCAGTCGCGGGCCTCGAGGGTGAAGACGGTCCCGATCTGCGAGGCTTCCTGCCCCTTGAGGGGCGCGAAGGTGCCGATGCGACCCTGCCGCTGGAGCTTCAGCATGCGCTCGTCGAGACGGCGCCCGAGCACCATGCCGCGATACAGGCGCTTGAGGTCGTCGGGCGCGATCTTGGGCTCGAGCTCGGCATCGAGCAGCCCGTCGCTGTCCAGGATGGACAGGCGCTCGGTGGGAAACTGCGGCTCGATAGGCGTTCTGGGCATGGTGGACCGGATTTGCTCCCTATCCTACCCGAAGGCGCGAAGGCCTACCACCCGCTTGACCCGCCCCGGCGTCATCGGCGGATCAGTACGTGAACGGAATGGGCAGAGGCGGCCGTCCCCATGGCCGGCCGCCCTTCACGGTCAGCCACGGCACGAGCTTCTTCGTGCCCGCGCGCTTGTTGTTGCGCGTGTCCACGAACTCCACCGGCCCGTCCAGCAGGTCGAAGACGGAGATGTCGGCGGGAGCGCCGACGGCAAGGGTGCCCAGGCCGGGCACCCGGCCCACGATCTTCGCGGGCTCCCACGTCGCGCGCGCGACCACCTCATCGAGCGGCATGCCGAGGGCGAGGAACTTCGACATCACGTTGGGCAGAGTCGGATAGCCGGGCGTGTTGATGCTGACCGCGTGGATGTCGCTCGATATGGTGTCCGCGGTCGCGCCCTGCTGCATCGCCGGCTCGCACACGGTGAAATCGAAGCTGCCGCCCCCGTGCCCCACGTCGAAGATGACCCCGCGCTGCTTGGCCGCCTTGGCCGCGGGAAGGAGCTGGCCGTTCTGGACGATGTTGTTGCCGGCTCCGCTGTACGCGTGGGTCAGGATATCGCCGGGACGAAGGAGATCGAGGAGATCGGACATGGAGCCGGGCGCCGCGCCGATATGGCACATGACGCGGAACTGTGGCCCCGCCATGGCCGCGGCGCGAAGGGCCCGCCGCAGCGGCTCGAGCCCGTTCTGACCCACCACGGAATCCGTGATGCGCACCTTGACCCCGAGGACCACGTCGGCGTTCTCGGCCACCGTCTTGGCGCAGGCGTCCACGATCGCGTAGTCGATGTTGAGCAGCTCGCCGGGAGCCAGGCCGCCCGCCAGTCCGATGCTCGCGATGTGGACGAAGGCGTAGAGGCGTGTGCGCGTCTGCGGGCGCGCCCAGTGGGTGAAGGCGCCGAAAGTATTGGCCCCCGCATCGCCGGCGGAGACAGCCGTGGTCACCGAGGTGATGCCCACCAGCTCGTCGGCGGGAAGCCCGATGCCGATATGCGGCATGAGGTGCGTGTGGAGATCGATCAGCCCCGGTGTGACCAGCCGCCCTCCCGCGTCGATGCGCTGCACGGAACGATCGGCGGCGATGCTCGGGGCGAGCAGCGCGATCTGTCCGTTCTTGATGCCCACGTCCCGCTTGCCGCGCAGGCGCTGGCTCGGATCCAGCACGTCCGCGTTGGCGATGACGAGGTCGAATTTGAGGGCGGGGTCGGCGGGATTGAAGCCGAGCGGGGCGGGCGGCATCGACCTGGCCTCCACTCGCGGGCGCCTGCGCCTGCGCGGTCTGGGCCGCGAGGAGGCCGCCCGCGGCCGCCGCGGTCGCGGTCGTGCCCAGCTTGATCAGATCGCGGCGCGAGACGTCCATGTCTCTCTCCTTGGGCACGAAGGCACGGCATCGAGTACGGCGACGAGTGCGCCAATGCTAGACGGAGGGCCGGGAAGCGTCAAGCGAATGAATCGGGCGCGCGCGGCGGGATGTGAGACCATGCATCTCTATGCCATTCTCATCCTTCGGGCTACACCCCGATCTCCTCCGCGGCGTCAAGGAGATGGGCTTCACTCGTCCCACCCCGATCCAGCAGGACGCGATTCCTCCCGCCATGGAAGGCCGCGACGTGCTCGCCTGCGCCATGACGGGCAGCGGCAAGACGGCGGCCTTCGTGCTGCCCATCCTCCACCGGCTCATGCCGAAGCGGCGCGGCGTCACGCGCGCGCTGATCCTGACCCCGACGCGCGAGCTGGCCGCCCAGATCGACGAGCACCTGAGCCAGATGGCCATGCACACGCCGATGACGGGAGCCGCCGTGTTCGGCGGCGTGGGCATGGGACCGCAGGAGCACGCCTTCCGGAGCGGCGTCGACGTGATCGTGGCCACGCCGGGACGGCTCCTCGATCACTTCCGCTTCCCTACGCGAAGCTCGAAGGCCTCGAGATCCTCGTGCTCGACGAGGCGGACCGCATGCTCGACATGGGCTTCCTCCCCGACATCCGCCGCGTGCTCAGGCACCTGCCCCCGCGCAGCCAGACGCTGTTCTTCTCCGCCACCATGCCCCCGCCCATCGTGGCCCTCACGCGCGAGCTGCTGCGCCAGCCCGCCACCATCAACCTCGAGCGCACGGCCGCCCCGCCGTGGGCATCACCCAGGCCGTGTATCCGGTGGCCCAGGACGTGAAGTCCTCGCTCCTCCTCGAGCTCATCAAGCGGGGCGAGATGAAGAGCGCGCTCGTCTTCACGCGCACCAAGCATCGCGCCAATCGGCTCGCCGATTTCCTCATGCGCTACAACGTCGCCTGCGAGCGCATTCACGGCAACCGCAGCCAGGCCCAGCGCACGGCGGCCCTCGCCGGCTTCAAGAGCGGGCGCGTTTCGCATCCTCGTGGCCACCGACATCGCCGCGCGCGGCATCGACGTCGAGGCGCTCGAGCCACGTCATCAACTTCGACGTGCCCGCCGTGCCCGAGGACTACATCCATCGCGTCGGGCGCACGGCGCGGGCGGAGATGACGGGAGACGCCTTCACCTTCGTGTCGCCGGAGGAGGAAGGGGATCTCAAGCGCCATCGAGCGCGCGGTGGGCAAGCGGCTGCCCCGCGTGACTCTCGCCGGCTTCGACTACACGCGAAAGGGCGCGGAGAAGCTCGAGATTCCCTCGCCCAGCGCATCGCGGAGATTCGCGCCCGCAAGGCCGAGGATCGCGCGCGCGCGAAGGCCAATGCCGAGCGGCGGGCCCAGCATCAGGGTGCCCAGGGCCAGCGGACCGCGGCGGCTCCGGGGCCCCATGGTCGCCCGGGCCAGCCGGCCCGCTCGTGGCAGGGTCGGCCCATCCGGCTCCGCCCCGGGCCAGCCCTCGCGCTCGTGGCAGGGGCGGCCCTCCGGCTCTCGCGCCGTCCCCGCCCTCGCGGCCCGGGCAGCCTCAGCGCTCGTGGCCCGGCAAACCGTCCGGCCCGCGCCGCCCCGGCGGACGCTAGACGGTACGCGGCCCCTCTTCGGCGGACGGGATGGTGGGTGAACCCCACAGCCCGTGCGTCAGCTCGCTCGCCGTGGTCAGGCCACGCGCCTTGAGGACATAGGTCAGAAGAAGGAAGAAGGTCAGCGCCTCCACCGCGCGCGGCCGCGGCGTCGTCGTGGATCTTGACCTCGCGCAGGTCGAATCCGAAGCGCGGCTCGAAGAACGACTGGCTCCGGCCCGGCAACGAGCGACCGCGCCCCCGGAGCGACTGGATGCCCGACGCCATCTCGGCGGAGACCGTCGGCGTCGCGCCGGGTTGCGCCTCGGCCTGGAGCCGTTCGTCTTCATCGAGCCGGCGGCCGGAGTCGCTTCGCTGGATCGGGCCGCTTCCAGCGGCACCGTCGAGGTCTGACCGCCTCGACCGGTGCGTGGCCTGGTGTCTTTCGATGGGCGTGGGGTCCGGCATTCGTATGACCTGATCGGCAACGCGATCGAGAGCAGATCTGGCGATGGCCGCCGACAAGGAAAGGAGGGAGCCTGCGGTAGTGAAGCACGAGCGTGATCACGCCCGAGATTGCGCCCAGACGGGACCGCCAGACCAACAACTTACCGAGCGGACGACGTTTTGGCGAAGGACAGCGCCGTCTTTGCTTGATCCAAGCCCCGTGTGATTGATCGAAGAGCACAGGAGGGATAGAGGGCCGATTGACAGAAATTCAGCGGCTTGCCAAACGGTTGAGGAACATCGATGCTGGTCGGCCTTGATAGGGCCTCAGCGTCGATGCTTTGGGGTCATTCGAGTCAAAAACTCAAGGCAGACTCTGTCCGCACATCTCGCTGATCAACCGATATCGTGGACCAGTCGGGCCCAAGGGTCCGCGTTGAATAGCGATCTCGTCGTGCCGCCGGGACAATCCGATCCGTTGCAGTAACCAAAATCAAAATTGCATCCGTACTTGTGGACCCACTCATGTACGAGACCCATAGCTCTCTCTCTATCACCCAGGCCAAAGTACTCAGGGTCGCATACCCTTATGGAAGTAAAAGCCCAACAAAATGGCACCCACGCATATGCTCCCGTTTTACGGCAATGGCCTCCACACTGGTAATAGACCCTTTGACAGAGGTATTCGCTCTGGGGCGCAAATAGTCGAAGAAATCTCAAGTTTAGATTAATCCATGTGGCAAAGGCGCTACTGGATGCCTTGAATCGTCGTGCCAAGGCGGCCTTTACTTGGGCTGGATTTATACCGTCATACGTCGCCAGTTTCGCAATAGTTGTATCAAGCATGTCTAACGCTCTGATTTGATCAGCCTTTACAATCGATTCCCAGTTATCCCGGCAGTCGGGACACGTGATCTCGCCCGGATCAATCACCGGCGCGAGTTCAATTGGGATACTAATTTCATCGCCGACTTCAAGCCATCCGTATTTCGGGTCGTCGGGCGTGCGGTTCTTGATACTCGGATAATCTGGGTTGGCTGCAATCAACTGGTCCAGACGCTCCTCCCAGCCGTCGTCTGGATAGCCGGCGATCAGCGATAGTGACTCGCCGCGCTCGACCGTATGGGGTTTCATGGGTCCGCCTCGTCTTCCGAGGGGCTCCCGTTGGATCAAGACGCGGCGATCGGCCGTAAGTCTCGCTGGTATTTTCCCTCCTGACGCCTGCCTCCTGAACCGTCTCTCCTGAACAAGCCTCTGCACCGCCTGGTTGCCGATGGTCATCTGCAAGCGCATAAACTGCTCAGACGGGGAAACACACAGCGAGGGGCCCTGGTGCTTTGGCTGCTGAGAAGACGCCCGCTCGGTTCTTGCCTGCGTGGCCTTGAGGGCCGCCATTGCCAGCCTGCTGCTCATCGCGTTGCGTTCTCTTTAACAAGAGATCCTCAGAGCATAGACGCTCGGACACGGTGAGGCCATAACATACCCTCACGGCATGGTCCTCGTGTGCGAGCGGCGCTCCGAATAGCGCCATGATGCCGTCACCCATCACCTGGTTCACCGTCTCCAGCGCCTTCTCGAAAGCAGGCGATGGCCTCCTCGTGGTGATAGCCGAAGCACCAGTTGAGGCCACGGTCGAACCAGCGCTGGGCGTCCGCCGAGGTGGTGGTCACCGTCCGCGAGTAGCGGCCGAGACTCCGTCTGATCCGACTCCGGTGATGGCCCCAAAGGGAACCGCCCCGCCCGTGGGCTCCATTCCCGCCACGTAATCTGCCAGACTCAGACGCCGGCCGCCCCAGGAGCCCTCCGCCACAGACGCTGCGCGATCCACCCCGCCGCATGGCGAGCTGAGCGGGAGCTGCGCTACCGCCAGGCCGGCGTGAGCTGACCGGCCCCGTCCCGCCACGCGGGCGCCCACGCGAGGCGTCACTGAGCGTCACGGAAATATTCCTGCTTGGTCGGGCGCACGCTGACCGTGTCGAGAGGTCTGGCGAGGGCATCGCCTCCGCCCGCCGAGCGTCTCCGTCTCCGCCCGGAAGGCCGCCTCCATCTCCGCGAGCTGGCCCCGCAGAGCTTCCACCGTCTCCCGGGCGCGGCCCACGTCCTGCCGCTCCTTGAGCACGCGACCGGCGCCGCGGGCCGCGGTGGTGGCGCGGCCAACGCTGCCCGCGCTGATGACCTTGCGGCCGAGCACCGCCCCGATCAGAGTGGCCCCGATGGAGATCGCCGCCTGACTCCCTGTTGCTTGACCTGCTCGACTCCCGCTCGACGAGCTGCTCGGCGCGGCGGATCTTCTCCTGGAGCGCGGCGATCTTCGGCGCGTACTTCTTGGCGAAGGGCCTCGACCACCGCGTCTCTCTTCTCGTGGCCCGTGTGCTGGATGCGCGCACGGAAATCGCCTTCCGTCTCCCCGGCCTGGAGAATGCCTTGAGACGAGGACACGAGAGGACGTCGAGCCTGCGGTTGCGGAAGAGCCACGCGGCGAGGTCCTTCGCGCCACTCTTCGTAGCTCTTGGCCTTGCCCGCGGGAGCGGGCACGGTCGGCATAGCCGGCGTCCGGCGCGGGCGAGGACTCGAGATCGCCGGGGCTCAGGGCGAGCGCGACGGCGCGATCCCAGTCCACGGCGATGGCATCTCCGGTGATGTTCGCGGCCAGCGTGACCGGATCGGCCACGTCGAGGCCCTTCTTCGCGTCGGCGAAGCGCACCTCGGCGACGCCGAGGAGCATCGGCTGGTAGACCAACGCGGCGGCTGGCCGGGGCGGGGCCGCGTAGCGGGAACGAAGCGCTGCGGAACATCCGGAGGGAAGCACCGGCCTGCGCCGTGGTGGCCACGTTGCCGCTAGCGCGGGCGGGGTGGCGAGGGGCCGTGCGCGCAGGAGCAGGCGCGGACGCCGGCGCGCGACGACCGGCCATCAGCGTCTTGATCTGACTCCGCGTAGAGCGGGCCCCGAGGTAGGACAGCGCCCATCGGATCTCGAAGACCTCGGGCCCGTCGTCGTGACATTGTTCATCGAGGAAGATGCGGTTGCCGAGGCCGGCGATCGATCTCCTCCATCTGCCCGCGATCGAAGCGAGACCCGGTCCCGGCGGCGGCGCCCTCGAGGCCGTCCAGCACGCGCGCCTTGTCGCGCTCGGTCTGCAGGCGCCCGATGAACCACGTGCCCGTGTTGGCCAGCCCCTTGTAGTCGAGGTCCACCGGGATTCTGCGTCGCCAGCACCACGCCCAGCCCGAACGCGCGCGCCTGCTTGAGCAGCGTGAGCAGCGGCAGCTTCGACGGCGGGTTCGCCACCGGCGGAAAGTAGCCGAAGATCTCGTCCATGTAGAGGACGGCGCGCAGGCTCGTGGTGCCGGACTGCGCGCGCATCCACGCGAGCGGTCTCGTTCAGCAGCAGCGACACGAAGAACATGCGCTCGGCGTCGCCGAGGTGCGCGATCGAGAAGATCGAGATGCGCGGCTTGCCCTCGGGCGTGCGAGCATGCGCGTCGATGTCGAGCGCCTCGCCCTCCATCCACGCGGCGAAGCCGGGCGCGGCGAGCGAGGTTGTTGAGCGCCATCGCGAGCTCGAACCGCTCCTTCGACGGATAGAAGGACTCGAGATCCAGCACGCCGACGCGGCGTGACGGGCGGCGTCCGGATCTGCTCGATGAGCGTCGGCGAGATCGAGGTCGCGCCCCGCCTTCCAGGCGGCGTCGAGGATCGTCGAGATGAGGATGTGCTCGCGGCTCTGATGGATCGGCGGCTCGATGCCGCAGGAGACCGAGCAGGCTCGTGGCCGTGCCGACGACGCGGTCGCGGAGCAGCTCGCCGTCCGTCGCGATCGCCGGCGGCGGCGCGCGAAGGACTTCGAGGATCGGAGACCGGGAGCCCCGCCTCGCTGCCCGGCGTGTAGATCGCGAAGTCGGCGGCCGTCGCGCAGCCGCTGGATGCGCGCGCCGTCCTCGCCCCACTCCGCGAGGCCCTTCTTCCAGAGCTCCGCCTGCTGTCGCGCGTAGTCGGCGGGCGAGAGCCCTTCTGCGCGCGCGCATCCTCCTCGTTGATCCAGGGCAGGAAGTCCTCCGGCCCGGAGCTCGGGAAACGTCAGCAGCAGGTTGCGCGAGATCGCCCTTGGGGTCGATCGACGAGCGCCGGAATGCCGTCGATGGCCGCCTCTTCGAGCAAGCGCGAGGCAGAGGCCGGTCTTGCCGCTGCCCGTCATGCCGACGCAGACGGCGTGCGTGACGAGGTCCCTCGAGTCGTAGAGGATCAGCCCGGGCTTGGGCTTCTTCGCCCCGAGGTCGCACGGCCGGCCGAGGTAGAAGACGCCGAGCTTCCGAAGTCTGCGGGAGTCGTCATCGTCGATCCGAGGCGAGCCATTGTGGCGCACACGAGTCTGTGTACTGGCACCCGTGGCCCTGAGTCAAGCGCGCGGGGAGCCGCACTCTGCCGCGTGGGCGCCCGTCGACTATCCTCCCCCATGACGACAAACCTCCAGATGGTGATTGAGAAGTTTCACGGCGGCGATCCCGGCGCCCGTGTACCGCCGCCTTGGGAGGCCAATAGCCCGATTGCGGACGGCCGAAGACTGGGACAGGATCGGCGGTGTGTGACGGCCGAGGCAATCCCCGGCAAAAGGGGGAAACGACATGGCGGACGAGACGAAGGGACCAGCGGACTCGACCCAGTGGCACGAGGTCCGTGACCTGGCCACGACCGGCTTCGCGAGGTCCCAGATCCTGAACCAGCCGTCCACGACGTGCCGCGCCCACCGTCTGGCGCCGCCCGCAGTGTAGTATGGCCGCTGGATCGCGTTGTTCGCGCCGAGGTCGTAACCCGCGCTGAGGGCGAGGCCCGCGCCGCGAAGGATGCACCCGGGCAGAATCGCGACTCGTCGGGCAGCTGGTGTCCGCACGCGGTACAGAACATGGCGCGGGATTATAGGTCGGCGCGACGGCCGTCGTAAAGAATTCAGATGCCGAGCGAGCTCAGAAAACCGCCAATGACCCCCGCACCTCCGCCCGGTGGCTGCGGTTGGGGAAATGCGGCCCACCCTCCACCACGTGGAGGCGCGCCCCCGGAATCGTCTCGGCGAGACGCCGCGACATGCTCACGGTGGGAAAGCTGTCCTCGGAGCCCGCGATGATCTGCACGGGACAGCGGATGCGCGCGCAGTCCGCGAGCCAGTCGCTGCGCTCGAAGGTCTCGTCGAGCAGCGCGAGGAGCGAGGCGATCGAGTGGTCGCGCAGGCGCGCCGTCACCTCCGCATAGCGCTCGGGCCGGGCCTTGAGCCGCGCGAGGGCGTCCTCGCCCATCCTGAGCCTCACGTTCGCGTCGAAGTATTCGTCGAAGCGCCCCGCCTCGACGAGCGGCCGGTGCGCGGCCCACCACGCCTTGTCGGCGGGGGCGCCGGATACGGCGGCCCGCTGATCGACACCACGCCCCGCACGCGGGCGGGCGCGTGGACCGCCGTCCACAGGGACAGCGCCGCGCCCATGGACGCCCCGCCCCACACCGCGCTCTCGATCCCGAGGGCGTCGAGCCAGAGCACGAGGTCCTCGGACTTCTTCGCATACGTGTAGTCCGCGGGCCGCTCGAACTTGGAGAGAGACCGTGGCCGCGCGGTGTCCGGGAAGAGGGCGCGGATCCGGCCGAAGAAAGGCTCGAGGTCCGCGACCATGGACGAGGAGTCCTCGACCGAGCCTCCGTGGATCCAGACCACCGGCGGCCTGGAGGCGTCGCCTCCCTCGCGCCAGTGGAGGCGGACGCCGTTGGGCAGTCTGATCTCAGGCAGGGCTCAGGCGCTGCTCCACGTGCCGCGCGTAGCGGGACATGGAGTACGTGCAGACCCAGTACACCACCGCGATGAAGAGATAGAGCGCGAAGGGGCGCACCTCGCGGTTGTTGACGACCTGGGCCGCCTTGGTCAGATCCATGAAGCCGATGATGGAAGCGAGCGAGGTGTCCTTGAAAAGCACGATGAACTGGGTCACCAGCGAGGGGATCATGTTCTTGAGCGCCTGGGGCAGGATCACGTAGCGCATGGTCTGGCGTTCCCGTGAGGCCGACCGCGGTGGCCGCCTCCACCTGCCCGCGCGCCACCGACTGCACCCCCGCCCGCACGATCTCCCCGAGGTAGGCCGCCTCGAAGACCACGAAGGCGGTGAGGGCGACCCAGTACTCGGGAATGGGTCGGCGCAGCACGATGGGCACCACGAACCACATCCAGAAGATGACCATGACCAGCGGCACGCCGCGGAAGAACTCCACGTAGATGGTGGCGGGGACGCGGATCCAGCGCGAGGGCGCGAGGCGGCCCAGGCCGATGAAGATGCCGAGGAGGAATCCGAGGATGATGGCGGGAATGGCCAGCCGCACCGTGCCCCCCACGAACTTCCCGAAGCCGAGGAAGCCCTGGATCATCAGGAAGGGCAGGTTGCGCCAGATGACGTCGAGGCCGGAGACGATCGACTCGATCATCGACGGCGCCCCCCGCTCGTGATGAGGCCGGGAATGGCCGTGCGCCGTTCCACCCAGGACATGATCGAGGCCAGCCCGATACAGAGCACGAGGTAGATGAGGGTCCCCGCGGTGAGGGCCTCGATGGCCTTGGCGGTGTAGGTCTCGATCTGGCGCGTCTGGAAGGTCAGCTCGGCCACGCTGATGGTGAGCGCGACCGACGAGTTCTTGAGGAGGTTCAGCGACTCGTTGGTGGCGGGCGGGATGATGAGGCGGAGGGCCACGGGCAGGATGACGTAGCGATAGGCCTGGAAGGTGGTCAGCCCCGAGGCGACCGCCGCCTCCATCTGCGTGCGGGAATGGACTGGATGCCCGAGCGCAGCACCTCGGAGAAGCGCGCGCCGCTGTACACGCCGAGGGCGAGCACGCCCGCCCAGAACTCGAGCCCGTGGCCGAACATCCACTCGCGGATCACCTCGGGCAGGAAGGGCGGCACGCCGAAGTACCAGAAGAACATCCACACGAGCAGGGGCACGTTGCGGAAGAACTCGACGTAGAAGGTGGCCAGCGGCCCGGAGCGGCCGGAACTTCACCGTGCGCAGCGCGCCCGACACGATGCCGAGCGCCACCGCGAGGATCCACGCGAGCGCCGACAGCTCGAGGGTGACGATGAGCCCGCTGAGGAGCCACTGTCCGGACTCCCCGTCCACAGCACCGACCAGTTGAAGGTGTAGTTCACCGTCGATTCCCTCTCCCTTCCAGGGAGAGGGCAGGGTGAGGGTCGTCCTTCCCCGCCTGCTGGGCGTGGACAGCCAACGGCGAGGCCAGGAGTGCCAGCGGCGCCGCGCCGCTGAATGCGCGCCCGTTCACTCTGATCACTTCGTCACAGACACTTTGAGTCTGATGTCGCCTGCCTCTCACCCTGCCCTCCCCTCGCGGGGAGAGGGACTCACGGGCAGTTATTTGGGGACGGCCTGGTAGAGCATGAAGGTGCGGACGCCCGCGGACATGGGATAGGGCAGCTCGCCCTTGGGCCCGAACCACTTGTCGTAGATCTCGAAGTACTTGCCGGACTCGATGCCGTCCATGAGGCCGTTGTTGACCACGTTGCGGAAGTCGGCGTCGTTCTTCCGCATGGCCATGCCGTACGGCTCGTAGGAGAAGAAGTCGCCCACGATCTCCCACTGCGCGGGATTGGCGCCTTGGCCTTGAGACCGGCGAGCTGGATGCCGTCGTTCGTATAGGCGTCCACCTGCCCCTGGAGCAGGGCCTGGAAGGCCGCGGGCTGGTCGGGGAACTCGCGGAGCTGGGCCTTGGGCGCCTTCTCGCGGATGATCCGCGCGTTGGTCGAGCCCTGCTGGGCGGCGATGCGCTTGCCGTCGATGTCCTTGATGCCGCGGATCTTGCTGCCCTTCTTCACGAGGAACTGCGCGCCCGTCACGAAGAAGGTGATGGAGAAGTCCACGCTGTCGCGGCGCGTCCGCGTGTCCGTCATGGTGCCGGCGATGAGATCCACCGCGTTCGAGGTGAGGAGCGGAATGCGGGTGGGCGGCGTGGATTCCTTCTTCTCGACCTTGATGGTCTTGCCGAGCTTCTTCTCGATGGCCGGCTTGACCAGCTCTTCGACGAGGTCGATGGAGAAGCCGACCCACTCGTTCTTGGCGTTGACGTAGGCGAAGGGCGGCGAGCCCGTGCGCGTGCCGATGGTGAGGGTGCCCGACTGGTTGATCCTCTCCAGCGTGCCCTGGTTGGCGCGGGAGCCTGGGCGAGAGCCGGCGTCACCGTATACGCGAGCAGGGTGAAGGCGACGACGGAAGCGAGAAACCTTCTCATGCACTACCTCCTTGGGGTTAGTGAGACAGAATCTTGGACAGGAAATCCTTGGCGCGATCGGATTTCGGGGCGGAGAAGAAATCGCTCGGCGTGGCCGCCTCGACCACGCTGCCCTCGTCCATGAAGATGACCCGGTGGGCGACGCGACGGGCGAAGCCCATCTCGTGCGTCACCACCATCATGGTCATCCCCTCCTTGGCGAGGTCGGTCATGACGTCGAGCACCTCGTTGATCATCTCGGGGTCGAGGGCGGACGTGGGCTCGTCGAAGAGCATGATCCGGGGCTGCATGGCGAGCGCCCGCGCGATGGCCACCCGCTGCTGCTGGCCGCCCGACAGATTGGCCGGGTGCCGGTCGGCCTTGTCCGGGATGCGCACGCGGGCCAGGAGGTCGCGGGCGATCTTCTCCGCCTCCCCTCGCCCGAGACCCCTTCACCTTCATGGGCGCGAGCATGATGTTCTCGAGCACCGTCATGTGCGGGAAGAGGTTGAAGGACTGGAAGACCATGCCCACCTCGGCGCGGAGCTTCGAGAGCTTGACCCCGTTGCCCGTGATGGGCGCGCCATAGACGGAGATCTCGCCCTTCTGGATCGGGCTCGAGGCGGTTCACGCAGCGGATGAGGGTGCTCTTGCCGGAGCCCGAGGGCCCGCAGACCACCACCACCTCGCCTGGCGACAATGTCGAGGGTGATGTCGCGCAGCACGTGGAGGGCGCCGAACCACTTGTTGACGTCGACATAGCGGATCGCGGGCGTCTCGCCGGCCATGGCTACTCGATGACCAGGAGCACGTCGCCGGGGTTCACGATCTGCCCGGCTCTCCACGCGGATCTCCTTCACGGAGCCCGAGACGGTGGCCTTGAACTCGTTCTCCATCTTCATGGCCTCCAGGATGACCAGACCGTCGCCCGGCTGCACCGCCTGCCCGACGCGCGACCTCCACGAGCACGACCCGTCCCGGCATGGGCGCCTTGAGCACCTGGCCCCCCGCGCCCGCGGTGCCGCCGCGCGTCCGGATGATGTAGCGCGTCTCCTCCTCGACCCGGATCGAGTAGGCCTCACCCTCCACGTGGACGACGTAGCTGCCGTCCTCTTCCGGTCACGTCGGCGACCGACGACGCGTGGCCGATGAGCAGCGACCATCCGCCGCCGCCCGTGGGCCGCGCGTCCACCTCCAGCTCTTCGGATCCCAGGACCAGGTGGTAGCGGCCGCCCGATCCTGTCACCTCCACGGGAATGACCGCGCCGTCGAGCTGCGCCTCGAACTTCACCGGCTCCTCCAGCTAGAGCCGCCGCCGCCGGGCCGCCCCGCGCGCGCCCATGGGCTCACCCCTTGCGCGGGGGCAGCTCCGCGGGCGCCCCGCGCGCTCATAGGCCTCCAGCACCGCGGCGATGATGCGCCACCGAGCGCCGCGAGCCGTCGGCGTGACCGGCGGGCAGGCGCTCCATGAAATGCGTGTCGAGGCGGCCCGCGGCAAAGTCAGGATGCCGGAGGATGCGGCGCAGCACGGGGAGCGTGGTGCGCACGCCGCTCACGTGGTACTCGGCGAGCGCCCGGTCCATCCGCGCGATGGCGCCGTCGCGATCGGGCGCCCACACGATGAGCTTGGCCATCAGGGTGTCGTAGTGGCGGGGAACGGTATAGCCCTCGTACACGCCGGCGTCGTCGCGTACCCACGGGCCGCCGGGGCGCGCAGGCCGAGGATCTTGCCCGGCGACGGCATGAAGTTGGCGTCGGGGTCCTCGGCGTTGATGCGGCATTCGATGGCGTGGCCGTTGAACGCGATGTCGTCCTGCGTGTAGCCGAGCTTCTCCCCGCGGCGATCCGGATCTGCTCGCGGACGAGATCGCGCCCGGTCACCAGCTCCGTCACCGGGTGCTCGACCTGGAGCCGCGTGTTCATCTCGAGGAAGTAGAACTTCCGCTCGCGATCCACGAGGAACTCCACCGTCCCCGCGTTGACGTAGCCCACGGCGGCGGCGAGCCGGCACGCCGCCTCGCCCATGCGGCGCCGCATGTCGGGCTCCACGAACGACGACGGGCTCTCCTCCACCAGCTTCTGGTGGCGGCGCTGGATGGAGCACTCGCGCTCCCCGAGATGCACGACGGTGCCGTGGGCGTCGGCGAGCACCTGGACCTCGATGTGCCGCGGCTCCGCGATGTACCGCTCGATGTAGACGGTGGCGTCGCCGAAGGCCGCCCCCGCCTCCGAGCGCGCGGCGCGCAGGGCCCCTCGAGCTCGGCGTAGGCGTGCACGAGCCGCATGCCCTTGCCGCCGCCGCCCATGGCCGCCTTGATCATCACGGGATAGCCGATGTCCCGCGCGATCCGCGCGGCTTCCGCGCCGTCGGCAAGGGGCTGCGTCGGTCCCCGGCACCAGGGGCACGCCCACCTTCTCCGCGACGCGACGGGCGGCCATCTTGTCGCCCATGGCGCGCAGGGCGGCGGGCGGCGGCCCGATGAAGACGAGGCCGGCCGCGGCGCACGCCTCGGCGAAGCTCGCGTTCTCGGCGAGGAAGCCGTAGCCGGGATGGACGGCTTGAGCGCCCGTGGCCCGCGCGGCCGCGATGATCTTGTCCTGGTTCAGATAGCTCTCGGCGGCGGGCGCGGGGCCGAGGGGCACCGCCATGTCGGCCTGGAGAACGTGGAGGGCTTCCCGGTCGGCATCGGAGAAGACGGCGACGGTGGCGATTCCCATCTCGCGGCAGGCCCGGATGACCCGTACCGCGATTTCGCCACGATTGGCGATCAGAACCTTTGGAAGGAGGACGTCACGGCGCTGGAATGATAACAGGCCTGTTACGACGGGGCAACGAGCCTCCCGCTACTTCGAGGGCTGGGCGAGCACCTCGAGGAGCAGCGCCTTCGCCGCCGGAGTCTTCCAGTCGCGCGCGCCTACCATGCGGGCGATGAGCCGTCCCCTGCCGGTCGATGAGATACGCGGTAGGCGGGCCGAAGACGCCGTAGCCGACGCCCGTGACGTCTCCCTTGCGGTCAATGAGGACGGGCGCGACGTAGCCGCGCTCGGCGGCCGTGCGCTTGACGAGGGCGGCGTCCTCGCGAAAGCTCACCAGCCGCACCTCGAGACCGCGGCCCCGCAGCTCCTCGTAGAGTCGATTGACGGGAGGCAACTCCTCCCGGCAATCCGGTCACCACGTGGCCCAGAAGAAGAGCAGCACCACTTTGCCGCGGAGGTCCTCGAGCCGCGTCACCTTGCCGTCGGGGTCCGGGAGGGCGAACGTCGGCGCGGGCTTGGGCGGCTCGTAGGGCTGGGCCTCGAGGGCGGACCAGTTAGGGGCAGCGGCGGCCGTCTGTGCCGCGAGCAGCAGGATGCCGGCCGCCGCCGCCCAGCGCATCACGAGGCCGTCGAGTCCTTCAGCGCCTTGAGCACCTCATCGGCACTCAGCAGGTCAAGCGGGTTGTCCATGATCTTGATGTACTTCACGGTGCCCGTCTTGTCGATGATGAAGTACGAGCGTTTGGCGTAGCGAAAGACGGGGCTCTGCGCGTTCGTCTCCAGCGCCCCGTATGCCGTCAGCATTTGGCGGCGGGGAAGTCTGACAGGAGGATCTGCTTGCCCCCAGCATTGTTCGTCTTTGCCACGCGGCGAGGGAGGGACCTGGATCCGTGCTGACGCCCACGACCTGAGCGCCCAGGGCTTCGAACTGCGGCATGGCCGCCTCGAAGCCCAGCATCTCCTTCGTTCAGGTGCCTGTGAAAGCAGCGATGAACGTGTAGATCACGATCGGACCCTTGGCGGTCAGATCGGAGAGCTTGACCGGCTTCCCGTCGGTACCGTTGAGCGTGAAGTCGGGCGCCTTCTCGCCCACCGCGAGGGCGGCGGCAGAGCCGGCCCAGCCGAGCGTGAGGACGAGCCCGGCGATCAACATCAGTCGCTTGCGCATGAATCCCTCCATGGTCGCGAGGTTCACTTCTCCGGAACGGCCTTGACGGCCTCCTCCACGAACGACGTATCCACGATCCCCTTGAGGGCCACCGTGCGTTTCATGAAGCCATTGTCCGTCCACCACTTCATCTGCCGCTCGATGTCCGTCACGAGCAGGCGGGCATTCCGGTCCTGGAAGGGAAAGCCCAGCCGGATGACCTCGGGCCTGGCCTCAGTATACTTCGCGGTGATCCGGACGACCTCGTCGTAGTTGGCGCCGGGAGCAGGCCGGCCGTCTTTCTGAACGAGCACGGCGTCGAAGTAGTAGCGAGAGGCCTTGACGTAGCCCTTCATGAAGGCCACGGCGCGCTGGCGATCGGCGGCGAACTTCCTGGAGTAGAACACGGCCACCGTCTGCCAGGGGTGGAGATCGCCCGCCCAGAAGAGGATCTTGCCGAAGCCCTGGGCCTCCGCCGTGCCGGGAAAAGGCTGGGGCAGGAGAATGGCGTCGACCTGCTTGCCCTTGAGGGCCTCGATGGCGGCGGGCATGGTCTGGAGGGGAACCACGCGAACGTCCTCGAGCTTGAGCCCGGACTTCTCGAGGATGTTCCCCAGCGAATAGTGGAAGGTGGAGCCGAGGGTGGTGATGCCGACGCGCTTGCCCTTGAGGTCGGCGATCTGGCGCAGGCCGCCCTCGTAGAGCTCCTTCTGGACCACGATGCCCGTGAGCGGATAGCCGGGCCACTCCGTCCCTTGTCGGCCACCAGCCAGATCTGCTCACCGCCGAGGACGATGTTGTAGAGGGCGGCGGTGATGCCGGTGGCCCCCACCTCGATCTGCCCGGTGGCGAGGGCGGTGGCGATCGGCGCGGCGGCCTGGAAGAAGACGAGCTCGGGCTCGATCCCGTACTCCTTGAAGAAGCCCTTGTCCACCCCGATGAAGAGGGGGCGGAGGAGCTGAGCTTGAGGGCGCCGATCTTGACCGCGGAGTCGGCGCGCGCGGACCCCACGCCCGCGCCGAGCACCGCGACGCCGAGGGCGAGGGCGACGAGGGCGCCCCGCCGCGTCCGCAATCCTCCCCGGGTCACCGCCATCATGTGTGACGCCACGGGACAGCCAGGCGCTCGCCGCGTGTGAGCAGCCAGTGCGAGAGCACGCCGAGCAACGACAGGCAGACGATGCCGACCATGAGCTTGGTCGTGTCCATGATATTGCCCGCGTGGAGCACGAGGAAGCCGATGCCGGAGTCGGCGGCAATCATCTCCGCGGCCACGAGGAGGAGGAGGGCGGTGCCCGCTCCCAGCTTGAGCCCGGCGAAGATCATGGGGAGCGCCGAGGGCAGGATGACCTTGCGGATGACGCTCCAGCGTCCGGCCCCGAAGGCAATGGCGGCCCGCACGAGGAGCGGATCGGCCTGCCTCACGCCCGCGTAGGTGTTGATGGCCATAGGAAAGAACACACCGAGGGCGATCACGGCGATCTTCGACGGCTCGCCGATGCCGAGCCAGAGAATCAGGAGGGGGAGGAGGGCGATCTTCGGAATGGGGAAGGTCGCCGCGATGAGCGGCTGCCCCACCGCCTCGGCCCGCGAGAAGAAGCCGGTGGCGATGCCCACCACGATACCCGCGGCGGCGCCCGCGCTGAAGCCCCAGAGGAGACGGCGCAGGCTGGCCGCCACGTGGATCATGAGCTGGCCGGACGCCGCCATCTCGGCGAGCTCTCGGATCACCCCCAGCGGCGACGGGAGAAACAGCGCGGGAATCCAGCCGACGCGGGTCAGAGCCTCCCACAGCACGAGGAGGCCGCCCAGCGCGGCCACCCGGAGCAGACGGTGATCGGCCCGGCGCAGGAAGGCGGCGCGGTCGCGAACCGTCACTCGCTCGGCGGCCATCAACCCTTCCCTCGACGAGCGCCGCCTGCGCCTGGGACTTTATGAGCCCCCAGATGCGCTCGGTGGCGTGGAGAAAGCCGGGCTCGCCCAGCTGGCCTTCGTGCCGTGGTCGCTTGAGCTCCACGGGCACCGTCTCGAGCACGCGGCCGGGCCGGCGCGACAGCACGATCACGCGATCGGCCATGTACACGGCCTCCTGGATATTGTGGGTCACGTAGAGAATGCTCGTGCGCGTGCGCTCCCAGATGCCGAGCAGCTCCTCCATCATCAGCGTGCGCGTCTGCGCGTCGAGCGCGGAGAACGGCTCGTCCATGAGGAGCACCGCGGGGTCCACCGCGAGGGCCCGCGCGATGCCCACCCGCTGCCGCATGCCCCCGAGAGCTGGTGCGGATACTTGCCCTCGAATCCTTCGAGTCCGGTCATGGCGATGAAACGCGCCGATCGCTCCCGGCGTTCCGCGGGCGCCAGGCCGAGCTCCTCGAGCCCGAATTCCACGTTGGCCTGCGCGGTCCGCCACGGGAACAGGGCGAACTCCTGAAACACCGTGGCGGTGAGGGGCTGGCCGGGCCGGCGCTCCCCTTCGAAGGCGACCTCACCCGACGAGGCAGGGAGGAGACCGGCGATGATCCCGAGCAGGGTGGACTTGCCGCAGCCCGAGGGGCCGAGTATGGCCACGAACTCCTCGGGCTCCACGGCGAGGTCGATGCCGTCCAGGGCGACCAGATCCTGGCCGCGCCGGTCACGATAGGTTTTCGACAGCCGGTCCACGATGACGCGCATCCCGGGCACGCCACAGCATATCAGCCCGGACGCCGTCTTGCCTCGTGCTGGAGAGCCGTCTATCATCGGCGGGCGGCCGCGAGGCATGCACCCAAGAACGGAGGCTGGACCATATGCGGACAAGCGTGACAGCGGCGGCGGCCATCTCCTGCTCGGGGATGACACTGGGCTGCGCCTCGGGCGACGTGACGGGGCAAGTGGCGGTGGCCGGTCGGCCCGCCGCGCCGCTCAGATGACGTGGAGATCCGGCATGTTCGGAGAGAGCGGGAAGATGTCCGCCGTCATGCCCGACGGCGAGCGGTTCTCGGGCACCTACCAGGTCGTGAAGGCCGGCCTGTCGCGCTCGTCCATGGATCCGGCGTGGACGGGGGATGCTCCCTCGAAATATCAGGGAGAGATCGACGACAGCATGTGGGGAGCGGGGCGCGACACGGAATCGTTCATCCGGAGGTACCAGAACAACGCCGTGGCCACCCTCATGGGTGACCGGGGCACGAGAATGCTCTGCCGCTTCAATCTCGACGCCGGAGGCGTCGGCATGGGCGGCGGCGGCGCCGGCGAGTGCCAGACCTCGAAGGGCGCGAAGATCACCGCCACGTTCTAGTTCACCGACTCCCGGGAGATCATCATGAGCGCACGCGATGGCGCGGCGAAGGCGAAGAAGCTCGACGGCAAGGCCGCCAGTCCCTACGGCTACCCCTTCTGGGACTGGGTGGCCAAGGAGGATCCCGAGTACGTCAAGGCGCGACAGCCGCTGTCCGCGCTCTCGATCGGCGAAGGCAGGGAGCTCTCGATCAAGCACCGCGAGATGGTCATCATCGGCATCCTCGCCTACCGGGGCCGGCAGGAGGGCGTCATCGCGCACATGCGGCGCGCCATCGAGCACGGGGCGACCAAGCGCGAGCTCCTGGAGGCGATCCAGTCCGCCGCGGTGCCGGGCGGCGGCCCCACCTTCAGCTCGGGGGCGCAGGCCCTCATGCGCCTCGACCAGGAAGGCGCCTTCAAGAAGCGCTGAGGGTCAGCTCCCGGGTACGATACCCGCGGGCAACGACTCGATGTGCGCGCAGATGTCGCGCGGGCGCGTGAGCCACACGCCGTCGCGGTGCCCGAGGATGTGCTGGAGGGCCCGGCGCAGCCGTCGGATGCGGTACGGCCGCCCGATCACGAAGGGATGCAGGGAGATCGGGCACACCAGGGGCTGGCGCGTCGACTGGGCGAGCATCTCGTCGAACTGATCCACGATCATGTCGGCGAACTCGTCCGCGGTGTAGCGGTACCAGACGATGCCCCGCGTGTCGTTCACCTCGATGGGATACGGCATGGCGAGGATGCGCCCCTGGCGGGTGCGGATCCAGATGGGCTGATCGTCCATCGTCCAGTCCATGGCGTAGCGGTAGCCCGCCTCCTGCAGGAGATCCATGGTGACCGTGCTGTTGGAGAGCCACGGGCTCATCCAGCCCGCGGGCCGCGCGCCTTCGTGGCGCTCGATGGTGGCCGTGACCTCGGCGATGAGGGCCCGCTCCTTCGATTCGTCCAGATGCCCCTGCTCGTCGGAGTTGGTCACTCCGTGGCCGAGGATCTCGTCGCCCCGCGCGCGCAGCCGGCCCGGAATGTCGGGCGCCGCCTCGTAGATGGCGGAGTTCATCTGCGCCTCGGCGGGAAGGCCGAGCTCGTCGAGGAGCTCGAAGAGACGCCAGATGCCCACACGGTTGCCGTAGTCGCGCCAGCTGAAAACGCTGTGGCTCTGCGCCTGGTCCGGAGGCGCGATGGCCGCGCCCTTGCCCACCCCGAAGCCGAAGGCCTCGATGTTGAGGGCCACGTAGACGGCGAGCCGCCGTCCGCCCGGCCACGAATAGTCGGGGCGGGCGGTGATGTTCGAGTAGTCGTAGCGCCCGTGGGTCGGCAACATCGCGCTGAGTCCTCCCGGGGATGGTTGACCTTCCTCACTCCGTCGCTTAGGGTAGGCGCCATGCTAACTCCTCGCGATCATCGACGCTCGCGCTTTTCTGGGCCCGGATTCGTGTCCGTAGGCCTCGTGCTGGGCTTCCTCTTCTTCGCCGATGCGCGTCCCGTCCAGGCCCAGGGCAGCAAGCCCGCGCCGGGAGAGATGCGCTGGGGTCTCCACGTCACCCTGGCCGCCCGCTGGCTCGATCCGGCGGAGACGGAGGCGTTCAGCACGCCGTTCATGGTCATGTACGCGATCCACGACGCCATGCTGAAGCCGATGCCCGCCGGGCTCACCACGCCCAGCCTGGCCGAGTCGTGGACGGAGGCCAAGGACCATCTGTCCTACACCTTCGTCCTGCGCAAGGGCGTCGCGCTTCCACAACGGCGAGCCCGTGACCGCGGACGACGTGAAGTTCTCCTGGGACCGCTACAAGGGCGCCAGCGCCAAGCTCCTCAAGGACAAGGTCAAGGAGGTCGCAGGTCGTCGATCCCGGGCCAGGTCCGCTTCGTCCTCCGCGAGCCGTGGCCGGACTTCATCACGTTCTACGGAACGACGGCGTCAGGGCGCGGGCTGGATCGTACCGAAGAAGTACGTCGAGAAGGTCGGCGACGACGGCTTCAAGAGCCGCGCCCGTCGGGGCGGGACCCTACAAGGTCGTCGTCGTTCAAGCCCGGCGTGGAGCTCGTGCTCGAGGCCTTCGACGGCTACTGGCGCAAGAAGCCCATCGGTGAAGCGCCTGGTCATGCGCTCCATGCCCGGAGGAGTCGACGCGGGCGGCCGCGCTCCAGGCGGGCGAGGTCGACATCGCCTACCTCCTGACCGGGCCGACGGCGGACGCGGTGCGCAAGGCTTCGGGCTTCGCGCTGGCCGCGCCCCTCGTGAGCGGCGGCCTTCTGGCTCGAGCTGCCCGAGCAGTGGGATCCCAAGTCGCCCTGGGCCGATCAGCGGGTGCGGCTGGCGGCCAGCCACGCCATCGATCGGGCCGAGCATCAACCAGGCGGAGATGCTCGGCTTCGGCCGGCTCACCGGCAACTACGTGCCGCGCATCTTCCAGTTCGCGGTGCCCGATGGAGCCGCACGCCTACGATCCCGCGAAGTCGAAGAAGCTCCTCGCCGAGGCCGGCTATCCCGAACGGCTTCGACGCGGGCGACTTCTATCCCGTTCCCGCCCTACGACTCGCATGGGCGAGGCCGTCATCGGCTACCTCCAGGCCGTGGGCATCAAGAGCCGCATGCGCACCATGGAGCGCGCGGCCTACTTCACCGCGTGGCGCGAGAAGAAGCTCCACGGCGTGATCCAGGTCATCACCGCCGCCTTCGGCAACGCGGCCACGCGGCTCGAGCCCTACGCCACCAAGAACGGCGTCTACGCCTACGGCTCGCTGCCCGAGATCGACGATCTCTACGCCCGCGCAGGCCCGCGAGCTCGACGTGAAGAAGCGCGAGGCGCATGGTCCACGAGATCCAGAAGATCATCGCGCGACAAGGTGCTCGCCATCCCGCTCTTCGAGCAGGCGTTCATCTGGGGAGTGGGGCCGCGGGTGGCCGAAGCGGGGGCCGGCCTCATCCCCGGCTTCTCGTACTCGGCGCCCTTCGAGGACCTTCGCCTGAAGAACTAGCTGCCCTACTCGATCAGCGCATCCGCCCGCAGCCGGAGCGGCCGAGGAATGGTGAGCCCGAGCGTTTTCGCCGTCTTCAGGTTGATGACGAGCTCGAACTTGGTGGATCGATCGACGGGCAGGACGGCCGGCTTGGCGCCCTTGAGGATCTTGTCGACGAGCTGGGCGGCGCGCCGGTAGAGATCGGGAAGGCTCGGCTCGAAGGACATGAGCCCTCCCGCCTCGACGAATCTCGCATCCCGTACATCGCGGGCAACCGGTATTTGGCGGCCAGCTCGACCACCTTCGCCCCGTGGGTGATCAGCACGGTATCGCGCACCACGACGAGACCCCCGACCTTCTCCCGCCGCGCCGTCTCGAACGCGGGCTCCACATCTCCCGCACCCTGCACCCCGAGGCGCACGATCTCCACCTGTATCGCGCGGGCCGTGGCCTCGATGTCCTTCAGCAGCGGAGCATAGACGGGATTGTCAGGATTGGTCAGGATGGCCACGCGAGAGATTCTCTGATCGGCTTCCTTGAGGAGCTGCAGCTGCTTGCCGAGGGTCTCGTCGGAGAGAAAGGTGGAGGCGGTGACGTTGCCGCCGGGCCGCGCGAGGCTCGCCACCAGGCCGACACTCACCGGGTCGGCCACTCCCACCACGACCACGGGAATGGCCGTGGTGGCGTTCTTGGCGGCGAGGGCGGCCGGGGTGCCCCACGCGCAGAGCAACACGTCCACTTTGCCCCGCACGAGCTTCGGCCGCGAGCTCGGGCAATCTCTCCGGCTTTCCATCGGCCCATCGGTATTCGAAGGCGATGTGCTGGCCTTCGCGATGACCGAGCTCACGGAGCCCATCACGGAAGGGCTGCAGCGATGGCTGGGAGGCCGGGGAGAACGGGAGAGAGAACGCCGACACGCAGCACCTTCCGCGACGGCGCTCCGGAAACGACCCGCGGCCAGATGACTCCCAGCCCGACCGCGCCGAGGAAAACTCGCCGCTTCACTGTTCTTTCAGGAGACGAGGTCGACGGCGTCTCACGAGCGACCTCCCGTTGGAACAGCAGGCACACGGTACACCGCGCGCGACCGGCTCGCGTGCAGGAATGCTAGCACGATTCCGAATCCTTCCCGGCCCTTCCCCGTCACCGCGTGTCGACCCGATAGACCGCGCCGGCCGGCGAGCGCCGCGGCCGCCCCTTGCCTAGCCGCGGACGCCCACCGTAGCATCACCAGTCATGAGGAGCGCGGCGCCCTATCCGATCGTCAGACCGCCCGCGCCGGGCACGCGCACGCCCATCTCGTCAGCGTGCCGCACTACGGCACGGAACCCCTGCCCCACGTCACCCGCGAGGACTACGGCGAGCCCTGGTTCGAAACCTTCGCCTACGGCTTCGCCGACACCTTCGTGGGCGATCTCTACGGTGACCTGCACGAGCACGGGGCGACCGTGCTCGCCACGCCGTACTCGCGCATGTTCGTCGACGTGAACCGCCGCCGCGATGACTTCGAGGAGCACGACGGCGAGGTGCGCTCCCGGCGGGGGTGGTCCGCACCCACACCATGCGCGACGTGCCCATCTTCGCGCAGCCCCTCCGCCTGCCCGACCTCGAAGAGCGTCTGCAAGCACTCTACGATCCCTACTACGCGACCCTCGAGCGCCTGCTCGGCGAGATCCAGCATGCCTTCGGATTCGCCATGCTCCTCGACGGGCACACGGGCAGCCCGCGCCGGATGAAAGACCACGAGGTAATCATCGGCACCCGTCACGACCTCACCTGCGACCGGGAGCTCGCGGCCACCGTGGCGGGGATCTTCGCCCGCCACGACTTCGCGGTGCACGAGAACGTGAGCGGCTACACCGGCGGCAACATCGTGGCCACGTTCGGTCATCCGGCGGCCCGCCGCGTCCACGCCCTCCAGCTCGAGGTCAACGCGTCTCTCCTCATGACCACGAGCCGCGAGGACTTCATCGCGCACATCACCCGCGGCGGCATCCCCGACAAGGCCCACGAGAACATCGCCCGCGTTCGCCGCTGTCTGGGGGAGGTGATGGCCGCCCTGCCTTCCGCCCTCGCCTCTCTCCATCGGGCCTGAGGGCGCCCACCTGCGCAAGCTGCCCCGAGACTTCTACGATCGCGATGCCATGGCGGTGGCCCGCGACCTCCTCGCCAAGTGCCTGGTCCATCGCGCGAACGGCACCACCCGCGTCAGCCGCATCGTGGAGGTCGAGGCCTACCTGGGCCCGCACGATCTGGCCGCCCATTCCGCCCGCGGCCTCACCCCGCGGACCCGCGTCATGTTCGGGCCGCCCGGCTACGCGTACGTGTATCTCATCTACGGCATGTATCAATGCATGAACGTGGTGACGCAGGCGGAAGGGATGGCGTCGGCGGTCTTGCTGCGGGCCGTCGAGCCCGTGCGGAACGTGACGGGCCGCACCCAGGGGCCCGGCCTCCTGTGCCGGGCCATGGGCATCGACGGCCGGCTCAACGGTCACGATCTGCTGAGCCGGGACTTTCACATCGCGGACGACGGAACCGAGGCCGGCCCGATCGTGAAGCGGCCCCGCATCGGCGTCGACTACGCGGGGCACTGGGCGCGACGGCTCCTGCGCTTCTACATCCGCGGCAATCCCTACATCTCCCGGCCCTGACCGCCGTGGGCGCCGCGAAGCCGGCCTCGTCTCCCTCTGCTACGCCGTCCTCGCGAGGTCCTCGAGGGCCGCGAACAGCCGGCCCGAAGGCTGCGCCAGCTCCTCGAGGATCGAGAAGTGATCGTGCTCCGGGAGGGGCAGGTATTGCCCCCGGAGGCCCTTCGCCTGCCAGGCCGCCCAGTATTCCTCGGACTGGCGGATCAGCTCGGGGAGCTCGCCGAGACCCACCGCCACCACGAGCGGAGCGGCGTGGGACGGCAGGTGCCGGATAGGACTGTTGCGCGCCGCCTCCGCCTCGTCGAGCCGCAGCTTGTCGTTCAGGTAGTTGAGCCGCACCGGCTCGAGCTCGTAGATGCCGCTGATGGCGATGCCCCCGGCCAGCCGCTGGTCGCTCATGGCGGCGGCCGTCAGGTGTCCTCCCGCGGAGTGGCCGGCCACGAAGACGCGGCGGGCATCGCCGCCATGCTCCGCCGCGTGGTCAATCACCCACGCCACGGCTGCTCTCACCTCGGCCACGATCTGGTCGAGGCGCGCCTCGGGGGCCAGCGTGTATTCGATGAGGGCGAGGTTGAAGCCCGCGGGCAAGAGGGCCTCGCCGAAGAACGCGTAGGGCTCCTTGTCGTTCATCTGCCAGTAGCCGCCGTGGATGTACGCGAGGGTAGGTGCGCCCGCCCGTCCGCAGGGAAAGAGATCGAGGCGCTGTCGCGGGGCGCTTCCGTAGCGGAGATCGGCCTTGGCCTCGCGCGTCTTCCGGAGGGCGTCACTGCGGGCCGCCCAGCCGCCCACGTACTGGTCCCGCTTCGGAATGCCCACGGCTGCCGTGTTGTTGTAGGCGGCGTCGAGGGCCGCCCGGTCCATCCCACGAAATAGCATCGCTCTCTCCTCTAGCTCTTTTTCTTCCGCTTCCAGGCGTCGTACTCGGCGAGGGTGGACTCATCGGGCGGATAAGTGCCGGGAAGGGCCGCGCCTCCCCGCACCTTCTCGAGGAGAAACGCCTCGAGCTCCTCCTGCTCGAGCCCGTGCACGGCCACCGTGTCGGCCACCGCGCGCGGGATACACACCACACCCTCTCCGTCGCCCACCATGATGTCGCCCGGCATCACGAGCACCTCGGCGCAGCCGATGGGCACGTTCTCGTCCACCGCGACATGGCGCACCACGTGAGCGGGCGCGGCGGGACCGAGGGCGTAGACGGGAAAGCCGAAGGTCTGCACCGAGGATAGTCGCGAATGCCCCCGTCGAGGACGAGGCCGGCCGCGCCCCTGACCTGGAGGCGGGACACCAGGATATCGCCGGCGTTGGCCGCGGTGGCGATGCCGCGGCAATCCATCACGAGCACCTGACCGGGCTGAATGTGCTCGATGGCATGCCGCTGCGGATAGCGGGGGTCGACGAGGACCTCGTAGCCCGCGCGATCCTCGCGGGCGGGCGCGAAGCGTACGGTCACCGCCTCCCCGCCATGCGACGCTCGGGGCAGAGGGGGCGCACGCCGGGCAGGAACGTATTGCGAAAGCCCAGCTTGAAGAGCTGCGTGGTCAGGTGGGCGTGGAGATCCGGCCGAGGCGCTCGAGGGTGTCCGCGGCGAGGGGCGGCGCGGCCGGCGCGGGAGGCGTCATGCGTGCATCCTACTTGATGTATGGTGATGCGGGAATACCAGCTTTCTGTGGCCGATCACCAAGCCATGCTCACGGAGACCCTGCCATGACTGCGCCGCTGCCCCTGGACGGGATCAAGGTCGTCGAGATTGCCCAGGCCCTCGCCGGTCCGTTCGCGGGCGAGATTCTCGCCCACCTGGGCGCGGACGTCGTGAAGGTGGAGCGCCCGGAAGGTGACGAGGCCCGAGGCTGGGGTCCGCCGTTCACCCTCGGGGCGGCCCGACCTTCCACGCCGTCAACATGAACAAGCGCTCGATCGTGCTCGACCTGAAGGATCCGGAAGCCATCGCCTGGCTCAAGGGCTATATCGCCGAGGCCGACGTGGTCGTCCAGAATCTTCGCCCCGGCGTCATCGAGGAGCTGGGCCTCGGTGCCGAGGCGTTGCTCGCCCTCAATCCGCGACTCGTGTTCTGCTCCCTGTGGGCCTTCGGCCACAGCGGTCCTCGGCGTCTCCGGCCCGGCTACGAGCCCATGGTGCAGGCCTTCGCGGGACTCTTCAGCGTGAACGGCGGGGACGAGGATCCGCCGTCGCGCTTCGGAGCGCCCGTGCTGGACCTCGGCACGGGCATGTGGGCGGCCATGGGCGTGCTCGCCGCACTTCATCAGCGGGCGCGCACCGGTCGCGGAGCGGTGGTCGACACGTCGCTGTTCGAGACCGCCCTGGGCTGGCTCTCCGGCCACGTGGCGGGCTACCGGTTCACCGGCGATCTGCCCTCGCGGGAGCGCACGGGTTCCCGGCGGCTCGTGCCCTTCCAGGGCTTTCAGACCAAGAACGGCACGGTGATCATCGCCGCGGGCAACGACCGGCTCTTCGCGAAGCTGGGAGCCGCCCTCGGCCATCCGGAGTGGGCCACCGACCCGCGCTTCGTCACCAACGCCGAGCGGCGCGCCCACCGCGAAGAGCTGATCGTCGAGATGGAGCGCGTGCTGACCACTCCGCACCAAGGGCGAGTGGATCGACATCCTCGAGGAGGCCGGCGTGCCGTGCGCGCCCATCCAGGACCTTCGCGAGATGCTCGCTGAGCCCCAGACGGAGGCCATGGGCATTCTCCAGGCCGTGCCGGATCTCGGCCTCGACCTCATGACGCTGCCCGTCTCCTTCGATGGGCGTCGGCCTCCCGTCCGGCGTCGCGCGCCTACCCTGGGCGAGCATACGAAGGAGATCGTCGCGCCCCCGTCTTCCACGGGCTCATAGCGCTCGACCGCACGAAGTCGTCGCTGGGACACCCCGCGCTTCACGTCGGTGGTGGGCACACCGCCGTCTCCCGCCGCGAGCCGTGTCGCTTACATGGTAGGAAAAATGAACTTGGTAAAAGCCGCCCGGATCTTTCTGGGTCCGGAGAGTGAAAAGCCCAATCCGTTGTTGGCTACTCGCGCGGTTACTACCGCATCTTGATTCGGCATCGAGCTTGCTTCTTGGAGTCGGTTTTTTTGCCCACCGCCTAAGAGGGAGAACTCGATGACGCCTCCGCACGACCTGCTGAACGATCTCCGCAGCTCCCGGACAGACCTCGCCCGCATCGTGGAGGCTGTGGTCCGCGACCAACCGCCCTACGTCGTGGTTCCCATTCAGGCGGTCAGATCCTGGGAGCGTCGAGAGCCCGATCACTGGGCGAAGGTGGCCGGCTGGCTGGCCGCCGAGAACGTCGCAGTAGTTCAGGTGTGAGGGGAGGCCTTCTTTACCGACCCTGAAGACTTTACGCCCCGAAGCTAGGGACATGAGGTCAGTTCGCTCCTAAGGGCACCTTTTGGTGCCGCCGGTGACTGGCATTCGAATTGCGAGTAGGTGAATCACCTTCAGCCACTCGCCCTATTCGAAGCGAGCAAAAGGAGCGAACATGACTAGGCAAAGCTGGAACAATCCCTGGAAGCTTACAGCCATCGGCATGGCCCTGGTCGTGGCGACCGCGCTGGCCACGGGCTTGGTGGTCGCCAACCTGTCAGGCAAGGGCGCCGAGCCCAAGAAGTCCTCCGAAGCTACCGCTCCGAGCCGGCCGGCGGCCCGCAGTGCAGGCACTTCCTCCGCTCCGGCGAGCTCGGCTCCCGCCGCCTCGTCTGTACCCCCGCAGTCCGTCATTGCCGCGTGCAATCAGGCGGCAGCCTCGCAGGTCCCGAGCCGTGACAAGACCATCGATACCGTGAAGGACGGCGCGATCGGTGCGGTGGCCGGCGCGGTGCTCGGCGCGGCCGGTGGCGCGATTGCGGATGGGGGCAGTGGTGCCGGAAAGGGCGCGGCCATCGGCGGCCTGGTGGGCGCGGGCGGTGGAACGCTTTACGGTCTCAACGAAAATCACAAGCACGACGAGCGCTATCGCGAGGCGTACGGTGCCTGCATGCGGTCACGCGGTTATGTGGGCTAACCGCGCTCGCCGAGATCGAGAGGACACCATGAGCCGCCTGATTTGTCTCATTGCTCTCAGCTCTCTGGTGGTGATCACCGCGGGGGCTGCACGGTGCCGCCCCGGCCGGGCATGCCTGTCTTCCCCCGCCGCCCAGGTCGTGCCTTCGGACATGCGCGCGGAGGCCTATGGCTCCTCGACCGAGTCGGTCGTGCAGAATCCGATGATTGGAGACAAGGTCCGCGCCATGTTTGGCCCTGACTGGAGCGGAGGTCAGCTCTCCCGCCGGGGGCATCGCGCATACTTCGCCATGGGAGACCCGCCCCGGATGGTTCGGGTGAACGGCGTGGACTACATCACCTATACGGGGTGTATGCCCGCCGCGTGTGAAACGTCTCGTGTCCTCCTCCTGATTCGCGAGGGAGGCTCGGAGATGGTAGCGAGGCTGGACGACGGCGGCTTCGCCCACTACTACGCGTACGGCAATGTGAATCGTGACACGGCGCAGCTCGTCGCGGACAGCGGCCGCGCGCGCTCCGTCAGGCGGGAGCAGCGTCCTAGAACGGTGGACTACGCGGCCCGGGCGCTCTGGTTGGCGCCGGGCCGCGTAGGCTCTGATCAGGATGAGGCTGCCGTTGGTCGCGCCATCCAGCGCTTCCTGATCGCGGTCTGCAGACGGATGATCGCGCTCTGATCTCCGTGGTCGTCAGGTGCGGACGAAACTTGACGCCGGCGGCCACGAGGATGTCCTCGGGGCCCATGTGCATGGTGCGAAGGTCGAGGACATCGACCACGTCGTCATCCTCCCGCACCAACCGTCGAATCTTCGCTTCCACGGTGGCGGGAGCAGCTTCTCCGATGAGCAGCGAGTAGTTCTCGAGAGCGAGCACCACCGCGACGCCAACGAGGAGCAACCCGATCAAGGCCGAGGCCGCCGCGTCCCACACGGCGCTCCCGGTGACCTGGCTCAGCCAGATCCCGTGGCGGCGGCACCCAGCGATACCAGGGCCGCCGTATCCTCGAGCACCACGGTGGGGATGGTCGGATCCCGATTGTCGCGCCAGTAGCCGCGCAGGGACTTCCGGCCCTTGGCCTGAGGAGCGCGCGGAGCGCGACGGCGAGCGAGAGCGACTCGAACACGAAGCCCGCGGCGAGGACGGCATACGACCACCACACCGAGCCGCCGTGCTCGCCCCCTCCGAGGAGCTTGTGCACTCCCTCCCAGATGGAAAAAGGCGCCCCCGAGGCTGAAGAGGAGCAGGGACACCACGAACGCCCAGAAATACACGTCCTTGCCATGGCCGAAGCCGTGCCGGCGGTCGGGGGGCGCTCGCTCAGACGCATGCCCACGAAGAGGAGGACCTGGTTGCCGGTGTCCGCGATGGAATGAAACGTCTCCGGCGAGCATCGCCGCGCTTCCCGTGGAGGCGGCGGCCACCCCTTCATGACCGCGAGGGCGGCGTTGCCGAGCAATGCCGCGGTGACTGCCGTCTTCGACTCGGCCACCGGAGGAAATCTAGAGGAGAGGGAACCGCCGGCTCATGGCCGGGCGGTCTCGAAGGTATTGCACTGACTCACGTCGCCGGAGTCGAGCCCGGTGCGGAACCATCGCACGCGCTGGGCGGACGAGCCGTGGGTGAAGGATTCCGGAGAGACACGCCCCTCGACTGCCGCTGCAGGCGGTCGTCGCCAATGGCGGCGGCGGCGGCGAGGCCGGCCTCGACGTCGCCCGGGTCGAGCAGGTTCCGCTGCTTCGCGAAATGGCCCCACACCCCGGCCAGACAGTCGGCCTGCAGCTCCACGAGAACGGAGAGAGCATTGCTCCTCGCCTCGGATGTTCGGCCGCGCTGCTGCGCCACTTTCTGGGTGATGCCGAGCTGATTCTGCACGTGATGGCCCACCTCGTGCGCGATCACGTAGGCCCGGGCGAACTCGCCGGGCGCGCCGAATCGCTTCGACAAGTCCTCGAAGAAGGATCGGTCGAGATAGACGCGGTCGTCGGAGGCGCAATAGAACGGCCCCACCGCGGAGCTGGCCAGCCCGCACGCCGAGTCCACCGCGCCCCGGAAGAGCACGAGCTTCGGCGGATGATACTCCTCCCATCTTCTTGAAGACGGCGCTCCAGGTGTCTTCCGTGTCGCCGAGAACCCGGGCGATGAAGTCCTCGGTCTCGTCGCGCGCGCCCGGCGCGGTAGACGGAGGAGGCGCGGCGCGCTCGGTCGGCGCCGACGGCGATTCTCCTCCCTGCAGGGAGATCAGAACATCGAGGGGTTCAGCCCGAGAAACCAGCTGATCGCCAGTACTGCGATCAGTCCCACCCCGCCCAGCTTGAAGCCTCCGCCTAGGCCGCCGGCCGGGCCCGCGGCTTCACGATCCTCTATGTTGCCGCTGCCCCGCATATTTCCCCAGCGCACGGTGAGCCCTCCTGTCCGCTTCCATGCAAGGCCTGCGCCCAGTCTAGAGAGCCGGCGCCCCGGTGCGGTGGACTCCGGCCTCGGCCCCACGGCGGTTAGCCGATGGCCTGTTAGGATGGCACATGCCCACACGCAGCGCAGGCCTCCTCATGTATCGGCGCTCCGGAGCAACCGTGGAGGTCCTGCTCGTGCATCCGGGCGGCCCGTTCTGGGTGAAGAAGGACACGGGCGCATGGTCGATACCGAAGGGCGAGTACAGCGACGGGGAGGAAGGCCTTTGCGGCCGCTCTCCGGGAATTCCAGGAGGAAACGGGACTGGCCGCGCACGGTCCCTTCCTGCCTCTGACGCAGGTCAAGCAGCAGCGCGGCAAGATCGTACAGGCGTGGGCCTTTGAAGGCGATTGCCAACCGGAATCGCTGAAGAGCACCACCTTCTCTCTCGAGTGGCCTCCCGATCCGGCCGCCGGCAGGAATTTCCCGAGGTCGACCGGGCCGAATGGTTCAGCCTGGAGGAGGCGAAGCGCAAGATCGTCCCCGGGCAGGCGGCTCTTCTGGATGAGCTGGCGGCGAAGGTGGTTTGACCCGGTACAACCTTCCTGGTCGGTGCGCCGGAGTCACCGCCTCCCCAGGCTAACCGCGGTTTTTCAGCATTTTGCCTTCGTGTTCCATCGGCACGCTCCTTGCGAACCCTTGCTGACATCAGGACAACCGCCAACCGGCAGGACAACCACGCAACCAGCGACCTCATGTCGCTTCGAGGAGTCCAGCATGGAGCTTGCTCAGACGGAACGATCAGAGACGGCGCAATCGGCGGGCCCGACGCAGTCGCGTCAATCGGCGAACGCGGGAAACACAGAACGCATCGCCTCCATCGTGCTCGGCTCGGGGCTCATCACCTTCGGCCTGATCCGGCGGTCCTGGGCGGGCTGGAGTCTCGCCGCGACCGGGGCCACCCTTCTCTACCGGGGATCGGGGGCAATTGCGCCGTCTATCGCGCGCTCGGCATCGACCGCGCTGCCGACGCCGACGGACGCCGAGGCAATCTCGGGGTGAAGATCGAGCGCGAGCTCTCCATCGAGGAGCCGGCGGAGAAGCTCTACCGCTTCTGGCGTGACTTCCGGAACCTGCCCACCATCATGCCCAACGTGGAGTCGGTGACCGTGCAGTCGGACACGCGATCACACTGGGTGGTCAAGGGTCCGATCGGCGCTACCCTCGAATGGGACGCGGTGGTCATCAACGACAAGCCCAACGAGCTCATCGCCTGGCGCACGGAAGGAGCACGGGTCGAGTCGGCGGGATCCGTGCGCTTTGAGCCCAGGCCCGACGGGAGCACCCTCGTGCGAGTGGCGCTTCAGTACAGTCCTCCGGGCGGTGGGGTCACCCATATGATCTCCTCGCTGTTCGGGGAAGATCCCGGGGCCCGGATCGACGAGGACTTGGCTCGTCTCAAAGAAGCGATGGGGCGCGCGCACGAGGACCGGGACGGCCTCCAGCCTGCCTCCGCCAACGCCTTGGGCTACCAGCCGAAATCCTCAACGACCCGCTGACCGTTCGCGGGCGGCGGAGCCTCCGGAAGCCGGGAGCCCCGCCGCCCGCGTCTCTTCAGTGCCCTTCCCCGTAGGCGCAGGTTCCGGAGCCGGCGAGATACACAGCGCCGTGCGCTTCGCACCATTGCTTTTCCGCGGCCTCCCGTGGACCCGATCGGGTGCACGCCCCGCCCTCAAAGCTCCCGCCGGCGCGGGCGCAGATAGCAGCGGCATTCCCGCAGGCCGAGACGCCTGACAGGACAATGGAAAGGGTGGCGGCGATGCTGATCGCTATCCGCTGCGCGGCGGGCATCCCGCGGCGAGCCCACCCGCGTCTTGACCATGCCGTGCTGCCTGCGTAGGATCGCCGGATGAGCGGCCGGAGTGACGAATCGTCAGCGGAGCGCCTGATCGCCCGCCTCGTGCTGGCGGCGGAGCGCGACTATCTCACCGCCGCCCTCGCCTTCCTCCGCGAAGCCGCGGCCAGGCTCGGCCTGAGCGCAGCCGATATCGCCGCCCTCGCCCAGGCGACGGAGGAAGTCTGCCTCAACGTCATCGATCACGGCTTCGAGCCCGGCGAATCCGCGAGCTTCGACCTCGTGCTCATGAGAAGGCCCGGCCAGCTCGTGCTCGCCGTGGAGGACCGGGGCCGGCCGTTCTGACTGGAGCCGGATCGAGCCCGGCTCGGCCGTGGCATCTCCTTCCCTGACCACCGGCACCGACGCAGTGCGCTTCGTGAATCTCGGTACCGAGGGCAATCGCGTGGAGATCGTCAAGCATCTGCCCCTTCGACCACATCGAGACCTATCTGGCCGGGGACCTGAGCCGCCGGCGCCGCGCCACGTGCGTCCACGCCGGCGGAGGCGTCCACGGCCACCGTGACCGTGCGCTCCATGACGCCGGACGACGCTATCGGGGTCGCGCGCTGCACGTATGCCGTGTACGGCTACAGCGTGCCGGACGAGTACCTCTACTTCCCCGACCGCATGCGCGAGATGCTGGAGGGCGGCCTCCTCGAGGTGTGCGTGGGGGCGACGGCCGACGGCGAGATCGTCAGCTGCCTCACCCGGGAAGTGGCTCGACCCGGCGCTCCCGTAGGCTATCTGGGGAGGGCATGGTCGATCCTCGATTCCGCGGCCACCGCCTCCTCGAGCAGATGCTCGCGTTCATCCAGCGCCGCACGGAGGAGCAGGGGATGCTGGGACTCTACGGGAGGCGGTGACCGTGCATCTCTTCTCCCAGAAGAGCAATCTCGCCCTCGGCTTCACCGAGACGGGAATTCAGCTCGCCGACGAGGCGCCCACCGTGGTCTTCAAGCAGATCGACGTCGCGGCGAGCCGGCGCACGGCCACCGTGTTGATGTTCATCAAGACGGGTCACGGCCCAGCGCGAACGGTGTTCCTTCCCCACGGCACCGCACCATGATCGAGCGCATCTACGAGCGGGGGCGCTTCGAGCGAACCCTCGCGCCGGCCTCGGACGTCTCCCTCTCGGGGACGGCCCAGCTCGCCGTCGAGATATTCCCCAAGTGGAGCGAGGCGTCGCTTCGCGTGGTGGCCTACGGCGCCGACCTCGTCGATCTCGTGCGCTTCCGTCTGCGCGAGCTTCGCCTCCGTCACATCGACTGGATCAGCCTCGATCTGCCCTTCTCATCCCGCCGCCGCGCAGGTCTGTGAGCAGATCGAGGCGCTGGGTTTCTTCTTTGCCGGGGTCATCCCGAGCTCGTGGGCGACGACGTCCTGCGCCTTCAGTACCTCAACGAAGTCGAGGCCGACCTCGAGTCCGTGCACTCGCCTCGGACTTCGCCAGGGATCTCTTCGCCTATGTCGTGGAGGCTATGAAGGCGCAGGCACGTCCACTAGACGCCGCGGAGGTCTTCCCCGCTTGCGCAGCCAGGCCACGGCCATCACCCCGATGCCGAGCAAGAACACGCTGGCCGGAGCAGGAATCGCCCGGGCTCGGCATGACGTTAGCGCGTGATTCGCCCTCGCGTGAACCGGGACATGGCAGCCACCGCGAGCAGCGCCACCCCCGAGCAGCTGCACTGACGAGGGATGGGGAACCCGCTGAGGCTCGCCGTAGAGGAAGTCGTCCATCACCACCAGGTCCACGGTCGAGGACTCGTTGGGCCCGAGCGCGCTGGTACCGGTGACGATTCGAACAGGACCCGATGAGCGTCTCGCCTCGAATCCCTGGTGATGCCGAGGAACGAGAACGTCTGGTTGCCGGTGAAGGTGGGCACGGGAAGACGCCCAGCGAGTTACCGTTGACGTCGAAGTACTGGATCGTCGTGCCGGGACAGGTCCACGTCGGAGAAGACAGCCCCGAACCCTCGCACCTCCGCCGGCGCAATGCCGTTCGTGCCGGGGATCGAGAAAAAGCCCTCGGTGACATTGCTGCCGATGGGCGCGAACAGCCGATTGGGGCTGAAAGGGTGCCAAGAGACTCGGCATATGTCGGGTTGATGGTATCCAGGCTGAGCAGTACCCCCGGTGGCCGCGGCTTGGGTCAGCCCGGTGCCCGACGTCGTGAACGTGGCGCCTCGGATGTTCTGGAAGGTCGTGAAGGGGGTTACCGGGGCGGTGCCGTTGATCACGGGCGGCCCTCCGCCATCCCAGTTGATCTCGCGCCGGCCCGATGCCAATGGTCGCAGCGTTGCTGCCGTTGTTCGGGTCTCCGAGGGCCGCCCGGTAGGCATCCACGGTGCCCGAGATCGCTGCTATGTTCGCGCCCGCGTGCGGAGAAGATGACGGCGCCTTGCCCACGATGGGGGCGTGTGTCAGTCTTCGGGCCACGCGGCAACCGCAGAGACCAGTGCCGACGAACCACACGGGAGGCCGATATGAGCGTGCTCGATCTCACGCAAGACGACAATGTGGCGACGCGAGTGGGCGACAAGCTCAAGGGCCGCGTGGCCTTCGTCACCGGCGGCACCGCGCGGCATCGGCGCGGCCATCTGCCGCAGCCTGGCCAGCCAGGGCGCCGTGCTCGCCGCGGGCTATGCCGGCAATGACAAGGCCGCGGGAGAATTTCGCGACGCGTTCACCGGCACGTACGCCACCGCCGTGAGCATCCACAAGGGCAACGTGGGCGAGCCGGGGATTGCCGCCGCACCATCGACGAGGTGATCAAGACCCACGGGCGCCTCGACATCCTCGTCAACAATGCCGGCATCACCAGCGACAAGACGGTGCTCAAGATGGCGGACGATGACTGGTTCAAGGTCCTCAACGTGAACCTGTCCGGGGCCTTCTTCCTCTCCCAGGCCGCCCTCCGTCACATGGCCGAGCGCGGGAGCGGCCGCATCGTGAACGTCTCGAGCGTCATCGGGGAGATGGGAAATATCGGGCAGGCGAACTACGCCGCGTCGAAGTCAGGGCTGTTCGGACTGACCAAGACCCTCGCGCGCGAGGCCGCCTTCCTCCTCGCCCGGTCCGGGAAGCTCACCGATCCCAACGGGGTGGGCCTCACCGTCAACACCATCACCCCGGGCTTCATCGCCACGGAGATGCTCGAGCACATCCCCGACAAGGTGATGGAGAAGCTTCTCTCCCAGATTCCCCTCGGCCGGCTCGGCAAGACGGACGAGGTCGCGCGCGTCGTGCACTTCCTCGCCGCCGACGCGTCGTCTTACATCACGGGACAGGTCTGGGCGGTCAACGGCGGCATGGACATGTGAGGCGGGCCCGCGTCGACGGCTAGACGAGGACCATGACCGGAGCGATGTGCTCGGCGAACAGGCGCATCGACCGGAGAGCCCGCCCCGTATCGAGACCCGGAAGGGCCATGACGAGGAGCACCCGCTCGTAGCCGGTGGCCTCCCGGAACTTCTGGAGATCGTCCCGCACCTCGTCGGGCGTGCCCACGAGCGCCCACCCGTCGGCGAGGTACTCGCGGAATTCCGCAGGCGCAGCAGCGAGCGGTCGAAGGAGCTCGGCACAGATCCCCCGTGGAGTCCGAGCGCAGCACCGACATGCGCCGCTGATAGCCCATGAAGGGCGCCTCGATGGCCCGCAGCGCCTCGGCCCGGTCCGGAGCGACGTGGACCACGCGCATGCCCCAGGAGCGCCGCTCCAGCTCCTCGATCTCGGACAGGGACCGGCCGGCGGCGAGGGCGGCGTCGCGATAGACCTGGTGGCGCTTCTGGAGCTCCGCCACGGGCACGAAGAAGGACGACAGGGTGGGCAGGCCGAGGCGGGCGGCGGAGAGCACGCTGTCCTCGCTGTTGGCGGCGATGAACAGCGGCGGATGCGGACGCTGGGCCGGCCGCGGGCGCACGTGGAGACGCTCCGCGGAATGGAAGCGTCCCTGAAAATCGAAGGGCGCGCCGCTCCATGACCGCCGGATGAGCTCGATGCCTTCCTCCACCCGCGCCCGGCTGTCGCCGCGATCGGACTGGAAGGTCTGGTAATCCTGCAGGGTGCCGCCGCGGCCGATACCAACGTCGAGCCGTCCCCGCTGACCACGTCGAGCACGGCGAGCTGCTCGGCCAGATCCACCGGGTGATGCAGGGGAGCAGGCTCACGCCCATGCCGAGTCGCAGGGTGGTCGTGCGGGCGGCCACGAAGGCCGCGAGCACGGGCGGCGACGGACACAGACCGTAGTCGTTGAAGTGGTGCTCGGCGATCCACACCGAGCGAGTAGCCGAGGGCCTCGGCGGCCAGCATCTGCTCGAGGCCGGAGTCGTACACGTCCGGCTCGGTCCACGCTTCGTCGCGCTGCATGAGGAAGAACAGCCCGAATTCCATTCGCTCTCCTATCGTGGCGGAAACGCCGGCCGCCGGGTCGCCGGCCACGATCTCGCCTCCCACCATGGTGAGGACCGGCGTGATGCCGGCGATGGCCTGCTCCGCGCAGGTGAACACGTCCTCGGAGAGCGCGATCGAGGTCGGCGCGCTTGCCCGGCTCGAGCGAGCCCAGCTCGCTCGCCCGGTCGATGGAGCGCGCGTTCCAGATGGTGAACGATCGCACCGCTTCGTCGCGTGTCATGCGCTGGGCGGGCTGCCAGCGCGGATCGTCGCCCTCGCGCGGGCGGCGCGTCACCGCCGCGTGAAGGCCGTGGAACGGATTGGCGTCCTCCACGGGAAAGTCGGAGCCGCCCGCGATGTAGGCGCCCGAGTCCAGCACCGAGCGCCACGCATAGGCTCCGTCGAGGCGCTCGGGACCCAGGCGCTCGCCCGCCCAGCGCATGTCGGAGGTGCAGTGCGTGGGCTGCATGCTCGGGACCACGCCAAGGCGGGCGAAGCGCGGGATGTCGGCGGGAGCGAGGATCTGCGCGTGCTCGACCCGCAGGCGGGGCGAAGGACCTCCCGTCGCCCGCACCTTCTCGAAGACGTCGAGCACGAGGGTGTTGGCGCGATCGCCGATGGCGTGCACCCACACGTGAAAGCCGCGGCCCGCCGCCTCGCGGGTGAGGCGCTCCACCTCCTCGGGCGGCACGAGGACCAGCCCCGTGTTCCCGGGATCGTCACAGTACGGAGCGTGGAGGGCAGCCCCGCGCGAGCCGAGCGCTCCGTCGAGCCAGAGCTTGATGGCGCCCACGGTGAGTCGTCCGTCTCCCACCGTCTCCACCGCCCCGCGCTCGCGATATTCCCCCAGGCCTTCTTGCCGCTGAGCGCCGCGAACACGCGAAAGGGAAGTGGCCGCGGCCGATGAGCCGCGTGTACGACGCCACCGCGCCCAGGTCGACTCCGGGCTCATGGGCTCCCGTGAGCCCCTTGGCGAGGCACTCGGCGATGACCGCCCGCACCGCCTCGTCGAAGCGCTCCTCGGACGGCGGAGGAACGAGCGGACGGACGAGGTCCTGCGCCATGTCGATCAGGAGCCCGGTGGCCTCACCGCTCGCGTCCCTCGCGATGCGGCCGCCCGGGGATCGCTCGTGTGGCGCGTGATGCCGGCGCGGGCGAGGGCGGGGCCGCTCGCCCACGTCGCGTGGCCGTCCACGCGCACGAGGGCCACCGGATGCCCGGGCGCCGCGCGATCGAGCGAGGCCCGCGTGGGAAAGCGCTGGCCCGGCCACCGCGTCTGGTCCCAGCCGCGGCCGGCGATCCACTCTCCGGGCCGCCGTCGGGCCGCCTCGGCCGCGACCATGGCGGCGATGTCCTCTTCCGAGCTGGCCGCCGCGAGGTCGAGCTCGAGCCGGCGCCTTCGCGAGCAGCATGAGATGGCCGTGGCCGTCGACGAGCCCGGGAAGGACGGCACGGCCGCCGAGGTCGACCATGACCTCGCCCGCGCTGGTATTGATGTCGCCGCGCCGTCCCGCGAAGATCACGCGGCCGTCACGGATCACCAGCGAGTCGACGACGCTGCCCGCGGCGTCCATCGTGTGAATGCGTCCGTTGGTCAGCAGCATGCTACTGGAGCAGCTGGAAGGTCGAGGACTGCGTGGTGCGGATCCGGTAGCTGAAGATGGCGACCACGGGCAGCACGTCGCGTTGCATCGCCTCGGGGAGTGGCGGATAGCGCTCGGCCATCTTGACCGCGTTCAGAGCCGAGCTGTCGAGGACGGACTCGCCCGACGATGAGACGAGCTCGAGACTCAGGAGCTGCCCGTCCTTGCCGATGTGGAATTCGATCACCAGCCGGCCCGCGAGCTCCCGATCCCGCGCCTCGCGCGGATAGTCCCACTTGGCATAGATGCGCTGCCGCACCCGCTGCATGTACTCGCGATAGTTAGGGATCCGGCGTATCGAGCGGCACGGCTTGACCCACCACACCGCCTTGGCTGCCCCGGAAGCCGCCACCTCCGCCACCGGGCAAGCCGAGCGCAGCGCGCCGATGGCGAGAAGGTCCGGGGCACCGACGCGATACGCCGTATCGCCGGCGAGCGATGGTGAGATGTTTGAGCGAAGCTCGGATGGTCGAGGCGAAGCCTCAGATGGCTGAGGCGAAGCCTCAGATGGCCGACGCGAAGGCTCGGATGGCGCCGTGGCCGACCGGGCTGGGCTCGGCGCCTGCGCGTTCCTTCCCTCGTAGGCCGGCTCCTCGGCCTGAGGCGCCGGTGGCGGAGCCACCGCCCTGGGAGCTTCGCGTGGCTCCGAAAGGCGCGGCGGCGCGGCCTCGGCGACCCTCGGAGCCGCGGGTACCGCGCGGGCCTCTCGTGCCGGCGACTCAGACCTGGCCGGAGGCGGCGCGATGGATCGCGGAGCTGGAGCCACCGGCTGCGGACGGAGCGTCAGGCGATGCCGCTTCCCCTGGCTTTTCCGAGCGTCGTGTCCACGAAGAGGAGATCGCCACGCTCCGCGATCACGGGATTGCTGAGCCAACCCGTAAAGAGGACCGACATGCCTACGACCGCATGCACAAGCAGGGAGCAGAGGATCGCGATCACCAGGTACCGGCTGGTTCGGTCCTCCGGAAGGAATCTCTGGCCCCATGCCCACGCGGGCCGCGCCGTCTCGAGCACTCCCATCGAACGATCATAAGCCAACTCGAGCGAGTTCAGGAGGCCGCTCAGGGCGAAGCGGCCATGGCCCCGCCGTCGACGACGATGTGCGTGCCTGATATGAACGACGACGGCGTCGGAGGCGAGGAAGAGCGCGCACCGGGCGATGTCCTCGGGCTCGCCCACGCGACCCAGAGGAATGCCGTGTCCTTCCCGGGCCGCCCGCTCGACGCGGTCGACGATGTCGGCGGTCAGGCGCGTGCGGATCGTTCCCGGGCAAATGGCGTTCACCCGTATGCCATCGCGGCCGTAAGAGGCGCGCCATCGCCCGCGTGAGGGCGAGCACCGCGCCCTTCGAGGCGGCATAGGCGTGGCTCGGGCGCTCCATCGAGCCCCGGAAGGCGGACACCGAGGCGATGTTGACGATGACCCCGCCACGCTCCCGCATCCGCGGCACGGCGGCGCGGCTCAGCAGATAGATGGCGCGCACGTTCACGTCCTGGGCGAGATCCCAGCGCTCGATCTCGATGCTCTCCACGGTTCCACCCACCACCATGGTGCCCACCCCTGCATTGTTGAGGAGCACGTCGAGCCGGCCGAAAGCGCGGACGGCCGTGGCCACCACGGCCGCGCAGGGATCAGGGTGGGCGAGATCGGCCACGATCGACGCGGCCTCGCCGCCCGCCGCGCGCACCTCCGCCTCCGTGCGCGCGAGCTCGGGCTCGCGTGAGTCCGCGAGCAGCACGCGCGCCCCGCCTGCGCGAAGAGCAGCGCGCTCGCCCGCCCGATGCCCGTGGCCGCGCCGGTGATCACGGCCACCTTCCCGTCAATGCTCCGCTGTCCGCGGTTCCCATGACCACGCCCCCCTCGTCACCATCGTGAATGCTCCGTGGTGTCCCTCGACCATCGCCGGGCGGTCCTGACTATAATCGGGGCGGAGGTATCCATGGAGACCAAAGTCGACGAGATCGCCGAACGCATCTACCGTCTCTCCACCTTCCTGCCCTCGGTAGGTCCGAGTGGTTTCACCTTCAACCAGTTCCTGGTCGACGCGGCGGAGCCGCTGCTCTTCCACTGCGGCCAGCGCTCGCTGTTTCCCTCCGTGTCCCAGGCCGTGGCGCGCCTCCTCGACCTGCGGCGGCTGCGCTGGATCGCCTTCAGCCACATCGAAGCCGACGAATGCGGCTCGCTCAACGAATGGCTGGCCGCCGCTCCCGACGCCACCGTCACCCACGGGGCCATCGGCTGCGCGATCTGGCTCAACGACCAGGCGCCGCGGCCTCCGCGCGCGCTCGCCGACGGCGAGGTCCTCGATCTCGGCGACCGCCGGGTGCGACGCCTCGACACCCCGCACGTGCCCCACTGCTGGGACGCGGGCCTCCTCTACGAGGAGACCACGGAAACCCTGTTCACCAGCGATCTGCTCACCCACGTGGGCAATCCGGCGGCCCTCACCGACGGCGACATCCTCGGCCCGGCCGTGGAGGCGGAGAAGAGGTTCGGCTACACCGCCCTCGGCCCCGCCACCGGCGCGACCATTCGGCGCCTCGCCAGGCTCGCGCCGCGCACCCTCGCCGTGATGCACGGCTCCTCGTATTCCGGCGCGGCGGGGCCGGTGCTCGATTCGCTCGCCGTCTTCTACGACGATCTCCTGCGCAAGGGAGCGGCGGCGGGGCGAGAGTAGGTGCGCCCGTCCCCATCAATGCGCAAGCTCGTCCTCGGAGTCCTCCTCCTCGCCGTGGTGGCCAGCGGGCGCCGCGATCCTCGTGCTGCGCCCCGGGCGGGCGCTGCGGGTGGCCACGGGCACGGTCAGCCACACCCTCTGCTCCGAGGTCTTCGTCGTCGGGCTGGATCCCGGGCCGGCGTTCCGCGAGATCTTCGGATGACCCCCATCATCGATTTCGTCATCCGCAACGGGCCACCGGTGCTGTTCGGCTGGAGTTCTCCTCGACCAGGCCGGCGTTCCCCTCCCCGCCGTGCCCCTTCTGCTCGTCGTGGGAGCGCTCGCCGGCGCGGGCCAGCTGAGCCTCTGGCTCGCCATGGGAGCGGCGGTGGCGGGATGCCTCGTCGCCGATCTGCTCTGGTACATCTTCGGCCGCCGGCGCGGGGCCGCGATGCTCGGGCTCATGTGCCGGATCACCCTCGAGCCGGACTCCTGCGTGCGCCGCGTCGAGGACATGTTCGCGGCCTATCAGCTCCGCTTTCTTCCCATCGCCAAGTTTCTTCCCGGCGTGAATCCCCTCGCCGCCGCGCTGTCCGGCGTGGTGAAGATCCCCCTCGGTCTCTTCGTCCTGTGCGAGGCGGCAAGCGCGCTCGCGTGGTCGGCGACCTGGATCGGCCTCGGCTATCTCTTCTCCAGATCTGATCGAGCCGATCGCCACCCAGGCCTCGCGGCTGGGGGACGCTCCGTCGTCGTCCTCCTCGGTCTCCTCGCCGCCTACGTGGGAGTGAAGTACGTCCAGCGGCGGCGCTTCTTCCGGGCCTTGCGCATGGCCCGGATCAGTCGGAAGCGCTGAAGCAGCTGATGGACGACGGGAAGCCGGTCATGGTGGTGGACCTGCGCTCGGCCGTGGGTGCCCGGGAGCGGCCGTACATGATCCCGGGTGCCCTGCGCATCAGCCCCGAGGAGCTCGAGAGGCGCCAGGACGAGATCCCGCGAGACGTGGAGATCGTCCTCTATTGCACGTGACCCAACGAAGCGACCAGCGCCCGGGTGGCGCTCACGCTGAGAAAGCTCGGGATCATGCGCGTGCGTCCTCTCGCCGACGGGCTCGAGGGTTGGCACGAGCGCGGCTTCCCCATCACACCCCTGGGAGAAGTGGCCCAGCCTTCCGCCTGAGCTCGGTCCGCGCGGAGCGCGTCACTCCAGGGCATAGGTGACGCTCACGCTGACTTCCACCTCCTGCTCGCCGGGAGCGATGGGCGTCGCGGCCATCGCCATCATGCGTCCGGCCATCGGCCGGGGAGGACCCGCCGACGTGTCTCGGATGAAGATCACCCGGCCCACCTTCACCCCCGCCGCCGTCGCGTAGACCTGGGCCTTCTGACGCGCGTCGGCGATGGCCTTGCTCCGGGCCTGCTCGAGGAGAGGGGCCGGATCGGCGATGGAGAAGCCGATACCGCCGAGGGCATTGGCGCCCTGGCTCACCAGCGTGTCGAGGAGCCGGCCGAGAGAAGACAGGTTCCGCACGCGCACCCGGACCTGGTTGGTCACCTCGTAACCGACCACGGCTGACGGCATGGGCGACGAGGGGGCGGGCCGGCTGGGCTGCGTCGATGCTCGCTGGGGCACGATGCTCACGTTCGTCGTGTGGATGTCACGGTCGGCGATGCCGAGAGCGGTCAGAGCCTTGAGGACCTTCTCCATGGTCGCGCTGTTCTGACTCATGGCCTGGGACGCCGTGGCGGCCTGCGTCACCACGCCCGCCGTCACCTCGGCCGTGTCAGGGACGCCCGAGACCGAGCCCGAGCCGACCACGGTGATGGAGGGCGCGGGCTCCTCAGCGGAGACAAGGGGCACCGCAGCGAGAGACATGACGGCGATGAGCGCGACCGCGAGGAAGCGACGCATGGCGTGAGGATACCATCACGGGTGCGGCGGCCAGTGGGCTGGGCTAATAGAACCCGCCGGCGCCTGGGAGGCGCCGGCGGGATTACGAGGGGGAAACTGCTTAGACCGTCACAGTCAGGAAGAGGCTCGCATCCTGACGCTGTACCCGGAAGAGCATCGGCGAGCCTTTGCCGTTCTTGGCCACGCTCTCGCGAAGCTCAGACACGCTCTTCACGGGCTTCTTGTTCACTTCCACGATCACGTCGCCGCGCTCGAAGCCGGCCTCGGCGGCGGGGCTGCCCTCCATCACGTTCTGCACCACCAGGCCCTGCGTCGCACGCACCCCCAGCTGCTGGGCGAGGGCGGGCGTGAGGGGCTGCACGGCGAGACCGAGGGCCGGCTTGGCCTTCTCACCGCTGTCGCCTTCCGCGGCGGCTTCCTTCGCATCGAGCGCCTCGACGCGCGCGGTGAGGGTCACCGGCTTGCCGTCGCGCACGACATTCAGCTTCACGTCACGACCCACGGGAGTCCCCGCCACCGCACGCGGCAGGTCGCTCGCCCGCTCCACCTTGCGGCCGTCGTAGTCCGTGATGATGTCACCCGTCTTGATGCCCGCCCGCTCCGCCGGCGAGCCCTCGGTCACCGAGGACACGAGCACGCCGGTGGTCTCCGTGCGGCCGAAGCTCTTGGCGAGCTCGGGCGTCACGGGCTGGATGCCCACGCCGAGCCAGCCGCGCGTCACCTTGCCGGAATCGGCGAGCTGGGTGACCACGTTCTTGGCGAGGCTCATGGGGATGGCGAAGCCGATGCCCACCGACCCGCCGCTCTGGGAGAAGATCGCGGTATTGATGCCGATGGCCTGACCGCGCGCATTGATGAGCGGGCCGCCGCTGTTGCCCGGATTGATCGACGCATCCGTCTGGATGAAGTCATCGTAGGGACCGGCGCCGATGGCGCGGCCGGTGGCGCTCACGATGCCCGTGGTCACCGTCTGCTCGAGACCGAACGGATTGCCGATGGCCATGACCGGCTCGCCCACCTGGCTGGCCGACGAGTCACCGAGCGGGATGACGGTGAGGCCGGTGGCCTCGACCTTCAGCAGCGCGATGTCGGTCTTCGAGTCGCGGCCGACCACCTTGCCCGGCAGCTCACGCCCGTCGCTCAGCTTGACCGTGATCTGCGTGGCGCCGTCCACCACGTGGTTGTTGGTCACGATGTAGCCGTTCGGATTGATGATGAAGCCCGAGCCCATGGCGCGAGCGTGACGCTTGGGGCGGCTGCCGAAGTAGTCCTTGAAGTAGCGGTCGAACGGCGTCTCCTCGCCGGACGGGCCCTGCATCTCCGACACCGCCGACTCGGTGCGCTTGGCGCTGACGTTGACCACGGCCGGCTTCAGGTCGCGGCCGATCTTGACCCAGTCGGGCGCCTGCACGGTCGGCGCGGACGTGCCGCGTCGCGGACTGCTCCGTCCAGATCTGCGGCTGCGCGCCCTTGGTCAGGCTGAAGCCGGTGGTGACGCCGCCGACGGCGACCGCGGCGACGAGAGCCAGCACGGGCCAGCCCCACTTCGCGTTCTTGAACCAGGCTTTCATATTCTTCCCCCTCGTGTGTGGAGTGAGCTGCGTCCTGCCGCAAGCAAACGTAGCAGGGGTATGAGAGGGGGATGAAGCGCGGATGAGAAGGTTCTTAGGCGGGCGAAGGGCGAGGGGAGGCGGATGGTGAACCGGCTGCCTGCTCCGGAAGTGCTCTCCACGTCTACCGTTCCTCCGTGGGCCGCCACGATGGACCGTACGAGGGCGAGCCCCAGCCCCACCCCACCCGCGTCGCGGTTCCGCGCCGCGTCGAGCCGCACGAAGGGATCGAAGATGCGCGCCCGGTCGGCGGGATCGATGCCGATCCCCGTGTCCTGGACGACGATCAACGCCCGCCCGTCCCGCGCGAGGAGGGACACGCTCACCTTGCCGCCGGCCGGGGTGTACTTGACGGCATTGTCCACGAGGTTCAGCGACGGCGCGGCGGAGAGCGCCGCCTTCGCCGAGGACGGTGACGGGCTCGATGTCCTCCGCGCGCACGGTCACCCCCGTGCCCTGGGCGCGGCGCGTGCCCACCTCGAGCGCTTCGAGCACGATGGGCTCGAGATCGAGCCTGTCCCGGGGAAGGCCGATGGCCGCCGAGGAGCGCGAGAAGAGCAGGAGATCCTCGGCCACCCGGATGAGGAGGTCGACCTCCTCGAGGGCGGAGTGGAGGACCCGCCGGTATTCCTCCGGCGAGCGCCCGGCGCGAAGGGCCACCTCCATCTCACCCTTGAGGGCGGTGAGCGGCGTGCGCAGCTCATGCGCCGCGTCCGCCGAGAAGCGGCGCGCCTGGGCGAAGGCCGCCTCGAGACCCGCCAGCATAGTGTTGAGGGTGTCCACGAGGTGATCGATCTCATCCTCGGCCCCGCGCCGGGCGAGCCGCCGCCCCAGGTCTTCGGCAGTGATCTGACGCGCGGCCCGGGACATGTCCCGCACGGGATGAAGGGCCCGGCCGGTGACCACGAAGCCGCCCACCACGGCGAGGGCGACGGCCACCGGCACGAGCGCGAGGAGCGTGGTGAGGTAGCCGGACAGCGCATCGCGCAGGCGAGCGAGGGGAGCCGAGACCTGGATGATCTCGACGCGACGGCCTTCCCGGAGCACGGGGACGGTGAGAGCCGCACCGGTCCGCCCTGCGGATCCTCGAGCGTCTCGAAGGTGCGGCGGCCCTGCGCGGCATTGGCGCGGGCCTCCGGAGTCAGGGCAAGGGTCACGGGGGCGGGCCGGAGCGGAAGCGCGAACGGCCCTCGGGGTCGAGGAACTGATAGTAGCGGTCGGAGAAGCCGGGGCCGAGGAGGTCGCGAATGGCCCGCTCCACCTCGGAGTCGCCGGCCCCGCGCTCGTCGGTCTCGCGGACGATCTGGGCCACGGAGGCGAGAGAGGCGTCCACCTGCTGGAGAAGGCTCCAGCGGAGGAAGGAATAGGACAGCGCGCTCATCACCACGAGGATGGCGAGGAGCACCCCCGCGTACCAGAGGGTGACCCGGGCGCGCAGCGACAGCGGCTTCACGGCTCGTCCTTGAGCACGTAGCCCGCGCCCCGCACGGTGTGGAGGAGCTTGCGCTCGCCCGATCCCTCGATGCGGCGCCTGAGGTACCCGACGTAGACGTCGACCACATTGCTCTCGGAATCGAAGTCGAGCCCCCACACGTGCTGGGCGAGCATGGGCCGGCTCAGCACGCGGCCCGTGCTCCGCATGAAGTACTCGAGCAGGGTGTACTCGCGGGCCGTCAGCTCGACTTTCCGGGCGCCGCGACGCACCTCGCGGGTGGCGGGGTCGAGGGTGAGGTCGGCCACGCGCAGGACGGGACTCTGCCGCACCCCCGACCCGCGACGCAGGAGGGCGCGGACGCGGGCGAGGAATTCCTCGAAGGCGAAGGGCTTGGTCAGGTAGTCGTCGGCGCCCAGGTCGAGGCCGGTGACGCGATCGCCCACCGCGTCGCGGGCGGTGAGCATGAGCACGGGCGCCTTGAGGCCGTCGCCGCGCAGGGCCTTCAAGACGCTGAAGCCGTCGCGCTTGGGCAGCATCACGTCGAGGACCACGAGATCCCACGCGGATCCGTCGGCCGCGCGCTCCACCGCCTCGTCGCCGTCCGCCGCCACCTCCACGGCGTGCCCTTCCTCTTCGAGGCCCTTGCGAATGAAGCTCGCGACCTTTCGATCGTCTTCCACCACGAGGATCCGCATAGGCTCCAGTTGTCGCCCACGCCCAGGGCCCCTGTCAATGCCGACGGCCGCGACCGTGTTATCCTCCGGCGTGCTCGATCCCAGCCATCTCTTTCAGCATTTTGGCTACGCGGCCATTCTCGTGGTCGTCCTCCTCGGCAATGCCGGCGTGCCCGCCCCGGAAGAATCGGTGCTCGTTTTCGGCGGCTACCTCGCCTGGCAGGGGCGGCTCGAGCTGCCCCTCGGTCATTCTCGTGGGCATCATCAGCGCGAGCCTCGGAGACAATCTCGGCTTCTGGGCGGGGCGGCGCTACGGCCAGCGCGTCATCGCGCGTCTCCCCTGCCCCAGGCTCGTCTCGCCCAGGCCCAGTCCCTCATCACCCGGTATGGAGCGCGCGCCGTCTTCGCCTCACGCTTCGTGGCCGGATTCCGCACGGTGGCCGGGCCGCTGGCCGGGGCGGGTGGACTGCCGCCTCTCCGCTTCTTCATCGCCAATCTGCTCGGCGCGGTGTGCTACGTGCCGCTGCCGGTACTGGCCGGCTACGGGGCGGGCTACGGTCTCGGCCACTGGATCGAGAAGCTGCGCGGGAAGCTCGGGCTGAAGGAGGACCTGGCCCTCTTCGCCGTCATCGTCGTGGTGGCGGGGCTCGTCTTCCTCGTGAAGCGGTGGAGCCGGACGCGTCGAGCGTCCTCCCCCGCCTCGTCGGCGCCCGGTCACCGCTGATCGTCGCCGGCCTGCTCAGGCTGGATCGGCGGAGGGAATCCGTCGTCGAAGCTCGGCGCAGAACTCGTCGGGCCGGCTCGGCGACAGCACCATGAGGCCGACCCGGCGTGTGGAGATACACGAGGTCGGTGGTGTTGGCGATGGCCAGATAGTGCCAGCCCGTGCGAGGGTTCCACCGGGGCCCCTGTGATCCGAAGAGACCGTTGAGCCCCACCGCGCCCAGCCCACCCACCGCCCGCCGCTCGCGATCGACATCCTGGATGGCGACATAGGGGAATGAGCCGCGAGAGCCAGCGGCGCTCGATCCGCACGCCGGCTCGCTCCAGGGTGAAGCCGGCGGGAGCGAGTCCCTGGATCGCCCACAGGGCGAAGAGAAACGGCAGAGGCAGCACGAGCAACGCCATATCGCCGCTCGTGGCCACGAGGATCACGCTGAGGATGAACGGCACCACGAAGCCGAGACCGATGCCCCCGAGCCCGGCGATCCAGCGCTGGCGCGTGCCCAGGACGGCGGGGAAGCTCGGGTCGCTCACGCGGCAGCTCGCCTTCGTTCGGCCAGGCTCTATACTGAGCGCGTGAAGGCCTTCTTCGTGGCCGTGGCGCTGGTCCTCGCCTGCCATCCGCCCGCGTCCGGCCCAGGCGTCCGCCGAGGCCTATCATCACCGAGGTCGTGACCATACCGAGCGGCGGGCTCAAGCTCCGCGGCCTCCTCGCGCCGGCCCGTCGGGCGATGGTCCCTTCCCAGCCTATATCCAGAACCACGGGTCCATGACCATCGAGGAAGCCCGGCGCAGCCCGTGGACGTTCCATCGCGAGAGACTCCCTGTCCGATACGCTGGCCCGGAACGGCTACGTCGTTCTTCTCCTCGCTCGCCGCGGCTACAAGGGCTCGGAGGGCACCGCCTCCACCTACACGCAGAACGAGGCGTCGCTCAGCGACCGCGACCGGAGCGCGGCAGACGTGATCCGCGGCGCCGAGGAGGAAACCGGCGACGTCATCGCCGCCCTCGACTACCTGAGCGCCCTGCCCTACGTGGACAAGGAGCGCGTGGGCGTGGGCGGCGTCTCGCTGGGCGGGCTCGTGAGCGTCATGGCGGCGGCCCGCGACCCGCGCTTCAAGGCGCTCATCTCCATGGCGGGCGGCTACCGGCAAAGCGGCTACCGTGGCGTGGACGAAGCGTGGGGACCCCTCCAGGGGATCTGGGAGGAATCGGCGCGGCGCATCCACGTGCCCGTGCTCATCCTGTGGTCGAAGAACGACATGCTCCTCGAGCGGGACGTGGGGCGCGAGCTCGAGAAGGACCTCAGGCTCGCGGGCAAGCGGGTGGAGATGACCGTCTATCCCGAGTTCCAGCAGAACGGGCACTACCTCTTCTCGCGTCCCGAGGGCTATCCCCTCTTCGTGCCCGACGCCATGCGCTTCCTGGACCGGCACCTCAAGCGCTGAGCGCGGTCGCCCTAGCGCGAGAAGATCTCCATCGCGCCGAAGAAGTACGGGATCTCGAAGGCCGCCGATTGCGGCGAGTCTGAGCCATGCACGGCGTTGGCCTCGATGGACGAGGCGAAATCCTTCCGTATCGTCCCCGCCGCGGCCTTGGCGGGATCAGTGGCGCCCATGAGGTCCCGGAGGCGCGCGATGGCGTTCTCCCTTCCAGCACGATGGGCATGCACGGCCCCTGGGTCATGAAGGCGCAGAGGCTCGCGTAGAACGGCCGCTCCTTGTGCACGATGTGAAGCCTCCCGCCTGGGCGGGATGAGATGGATGAGCTGGGCGGCGAGGACCTTGAGACCGCTCTGCTCGAAGCGGGCGATGATCTGGCCCCACCGACGTTCTTGGCCACCGCATCCGGCTTGATGATGGTCAGCGTGCGCTCGACGGGCATGAGGGGTTCTTCGTCCTTTCCGAAAGCTATTTTTTGCCGACGACGCGGGCCACCGTGATGCCCATGTCGGCGGGGCTCTTCACGGTGGTGATGCCGGCGGCCTCCATGGCGCGTCATCTTCTCGGCCGCGGTGCCTTTGCCGCCGGCGATGATGGCGCCGGCGTGGCCCATGCGGCGTCCGGGCGGCGCGGTCTGGCCGCAGATGAAGCCGACCACCGGCTTGGTCACGTGGGCCTTGATGAAGGCCGCCGCCTCTTCCTCGGCGGTGCCGCCGATCTCGCCGATCATCATGATCGCTTCGGTCTGCGGGTCGTCCTGGAAGAGCGCGGAGCACGTCGATGAAGTTGGTGCCGTTGACCGGGTCGCCGCCGATGCCGACGCACGAGGACTGGCCGAGGCCGCGCTGGGTCAGCTGATGCACCACCTCGTAGGTGAGCGTGCCGCTGCGCGAGACGACGCCGACGGGCCCTGCCTTGTGGATGTGGCCGGGCATGATGCCGATCTTGGCACTTGCCCGGCGAGATGAGGCCGGGACAGTTCGGGCCGATGAGCCGGCTCGTCCGCCGGCCGAGAAAGGCCTTGACGCGCACCATGTCGATGACGGGCACGCCCTCGGTGATGCACACCACGAGCGGCACGCCCGCGTCGGCCGCTTCCATGATGGCGTCGGCGGCGGCGGGTGGCGGCACGAAGATCAGCGCGCAGTCGGCGCCCGTGGCCTCGACAGCCTCCGCCACGGTGTTCCAGACGGGAAGCCTTCGTGAGTGGTCCCGCCCTTGCCCGGGGTGACGCCGCCCACCACCTGCGTGCCGTACTCCTTGCAGCCGGAGGGCGTGGAAGGTGCCTTCCTTGCCGGTGATGCCCTGCACCAGCACGCTGCGTCGCCTTGTCGACGAGGATGCTCATGCGCGCGCGCCCCGGGCGAGGCTCGACGGCCTTCCTGGCGCCCTCGCCCATGTCGTCGGCCATCACGAGGGCGAGGCCTGATTCCGCGAGCATCTTCTTGCCCTGCTCGACGTTGGTGCCCTTCGGCGCGCAGCACCACCGGCAGCTTGAGCCCCAGCTTCTTCACCGCCGCGATGATGCCCTCGGCGAGCGCGATCGACGCGGAGGATGCCGCCGAACACGTTGATGAACACGGCCTTGACGGACGGATCGGAGGAGAGAATGCGGAAGGCGTTCTCGATCTGCTCCGGCGAGGCGCCACCGCCCACGTCGAGGAAGTTGGCGGGCTCGCCGCCGCGAGCTTGACGATGTCCATGGTGGCCATGGCGAGGCCCGCGCCGTTGACCATGCAGCCCACGCTGCCGTCGAGCTTGATGTAGTTGAGGCCGTACTTCGAGGCCTCGACGTCGAGCGGCGTCTCCTCGTTGGTGTCGCGGAGGGCCACGAGCTCCTGGTGGCGGTAGAGCGCGTTGTCGTCGAAGTTGAGCTTGGCGTCGAGGGCCATCACCCGCCCGTCGCGCGTCACCACCAGCGGGTTGATCTCGGCGAGCGAGCAGTCCTTCTCGAGGTAGGCGCGGAAGAGGTTGAGGATCAGCGCCACGCCCGCCTTGAACTGGTCGCCGGACAACCCAAGACCAAAGGCGAGATTGCGCGCCTGGAAGGGCTGGAGGCCCAGCGCGGGATCGGTCCACTCGCGGACGATCTTCTCCGGATGGGTCGCCGCCACTTCCTCGATCTCCATGCCCCCGCCTGCGAGGCCATGACCACGTGGGTCCCGCGGCCGCGGTCGAGGGTCATCGAGAGGTAGAGCTCGGCGGCGATGGGCGAGGCCTCCTCCACGAGCACCTTGAGGACCTTGATGCCCTCGGGAGGCGTCTGGGGGTCTTGAGCATCATGCCGAGGATCTGCTTCGCCGCCGCTTCCGCCGCCGCGGGATCGTCGGCCAGCTTCACGCCGCCCGCCTTGCCGCGTCCCCCGCGTGCACCTGCGCCTTGACCACGACCTTCCCCCAGCTTGGCCGCGATGGCCCGGGCCTGGGCGGGCGTGTCGGCCACCTCTCCGTTCGGCACGGGCACGCCGAAGTCGCGCAGAATGGCCTTACCCTGGTATTCGTGGATTTTCACGAGGACTTGCCGGCGATCTTGCGCACGAGCCACACGATGGGATCGTACTTCTCGGTCACCACCCGCTCCTTGAGCGGGAATCATGGCATTGTCCGTGATGTGGATGTGCTCGGGGCAGACCTCGGTGCAGCACTTGGTGATGTTGCAGAAGCCGAGCCCGGCCTTGGCCTGGGCCAGATCGAGGCGATCGTTGGTATCGAGCGGGTGCATCTCGAGCTCGGCGATGCGCATGAGATAGCGCGGTCCCGCGAACGCCGGCTTGTTCTCCGGGTGATCGCGGATGACGTGGCAGACGTTCTGGCAGAGGAAGCACTCGATGCACTTGCGGAACTCCTGGCTCCGCTCCACGTCCTCCTGCTGCATGCGGCGGGTGCCGTCTTTCTCCTGGGCCCGGGCTTGAAGGCGGGAATCTCCCGGGCCTTCTCGTAGTTGAACGAGACGTCGGCGGCGAGGTCCCGGATACAGCGGAAAGGTCTTGATGGGCGACACCGTGATGGTCTCGTCGGGCTTGAAGATATTCATGCGCGTCATGCACATGAGGCGCGGCTTGCCGTTGATCTCCGCGCTGCACGAGCCGCACTTGCCCGCCTTGCAGTTCCAGCGGCAGGCGAGGTCGCCCGCCTGCGTCGCCTGGAGGGTATGGATGACGTCGAGGACGACCATGCCTTCCTGCGCCTCGACCTTGTACTCCTTGAAGGCGCCGCCCTTGGCGTCACCCCGCCACACCCGCATCGTGACCATGGAGGCGGCCATCACTTTCTCTCCTGGAGCAGCGCTTTGAGCTCGGCGGGCATCTCGAGCAGCGGCTCCTCGGTGACACTCATCTGTGGCCCGCGCTTGCGGATGACCATGTTGACCTTGCCCAGCCGGTCGTCGGCCATGGGGTAATCATCGCGGGTGTGCCCGCCCCGGCTCTCCTTGCGGGCGATGGCGCCGAGGGTGGTCGCCTCCGACACGGCAAGCATGGAATAGAGATCGAGGGCGAGGTGCCAGCCCGGGTTGAACTCGCGCCCGCCTTCCACCTTGACGCGGGTGAGGCGCTGCTTGAAGACGGCGATCTCCTCGAGGGCTTTCCGGAGCTCACCCTCGGTGCGGATGATGCCCACGAGAGTCTGCATGCACTCCTGGAGATCGGCGTGGATGGCATAGGCGTTCTCGCCGCCCGTGCGCCCGAAGGGCGACAGGAGCTCGCCGACCGCCTCGGTCACCGCGCCCTTGTCGAGCGTCACCGTGCCCTTGAGGCCCTTGACGTACTCGGCAGCGGCGCAGCCCCGCGCGCCGGCCGAAGACGATCAGGTCGGACAGCGAGTTGCCGCCGAGCCGGTTGGCCCCGTGCATGCCGCCGGCCACTTCGCCCGCCGCGTAGAGCCCAGGCACGCAGGTGGCCGCCGTGTCGGCGTCGACGCGGACGCCGCCCATGATGTAGTGGCAGGTCGGCCCCACCTCCATGGGCTCCTTGGTGATGTCCACGTCGGCCAGCTCTTTGAACTGGTGGTACATGGAGGGCAGGCGCTTCCGGATGTAGTCGGCCGACCGGCGCGTGCAGATGTCGAGGAAGACACCGCCGTGCGGGCTCCCCGCCCCGCCTTCACCTCGGCGTGGATGGCGCGCGCCACCTCGTCTCGCGGCATGAGATCGGGCGTCCGCCGATTGTTCGTCTTGTCCGCGTACCAGGCGTCCGCTTCCTTCTCGTTGTCCGCCGTCTCGTCCTTGAAGTACTCGGTGATGTAGTTGAACATGAAGCGCGTGCCCTCGGAGTTCTTGAGGGTGCCGCCGTCGCCGCGCACGCTCTCGGTCACGAGGATGCCGCGCACGCTGGTGCGGCCACACCATGCCCGTGGGATGGAACTGGATGCACTCCATGTCGATGAGGTCGGCCCCCGCGTCCAAGCCAAGCGTGATGCCGTCGCCGGTGGACTCCCAGGAGTTGGACGTGATACTTCCACGCCTTGCCCACCCCGCCCGTGCCGAGGACGACCGCCTTGGCCTTGAAGGCGACCAGCTTGCCCGTGGGCCGCCAGTAGCCGACGGCGCCGCAGATCCGGTCGCCGTCCTTGAGCAGGCGCTGGATGTTGCACTCCATGTGCACGTCGATGCCCTTGTGCACGGCGTGCTGCTGGAGCGTGCGGATCATCTCGAGGCCGGTGCGGTCGCCCACGTGGGCGAGGCGCGCGTAGCGGTGCCCGCCGAAGTCGCGCTGGAGAGATGAGGCCGTCCTTGGTGCGGTCGAAGAGCGCGCCCCACTCCTCCAGCTCGAGCACGCGGTCGGGCGCCTCCATGGCGTGGAGCTGGGCCATGCGCCAGTTGTTGAGCATCTTGCCGCCGCGCATGGTGTCGCGGAAGTGGACCTGCCAGTTGTCCTCCGTCCACACGTTGCCCATGCGCCGCCGCGATGCCGCCTTCGGCCATGACGGTGTGGGCCTTGCCGAGGAGCGACTTGCAGATGAGCGCGGTCTTCACCCCGGCCGCGCTCGCCTCGATGGCCGCGCGGAGCCCCGCCCCGCCCGCCCCGATGACGAGGACGTCGTACTCGTAGGTCTCGTAGCTCTCGTTCGTCGCCATTAGAAGATCCTCAGGTCGCGGATGACACCCATGGAGAGCAGCCGGATGTAGAGGTCGGTCAGGCCCACGCTGAAGAGCGAGAGCCACGCGAAGAGCGGGTGGCGCTCGTTGAGGCGCGTGATGAAGCGCCAGAGCCCGTAGCGGGCGGGCGCCTTCGAGAAGACATTGACGGAGCCGCCGCACAGGTGCCGGCAGGAGTGGCAGGAGAAGGTGTAGCCGGCGAGGAAGAGCACGTTGATCCACATGATGACGGTGCCCACGCCCATGTGGATGCCGTCCGGGAAGCGGAAGGCGAGGATGGCGTCCCACGTGAGGAGGGCGATGAAGATCACCGCGAAGTACCAGGCGTAGCGGTGGAGGTTCTGGAGGATGAGCGGGAAGCGCGTCTCGCCGCGTGTAGCTCCGGTGAGCGTCGCGCACCGTGCAGGCGGCGGGGGCGAGCCAGAACGAGCGGTAGTAGGCCTTGCGGTAGTAGTAGCAGGTGAGACGGAAGAGGCCGGGACCCCACAGGATGAGAAAGGCCGGCGACACGAGGCCGATGATGGGGAAGCTGATGTCGGGCAGCCCGGCCCCGAACGTGGCATGCAGGCACGACTTCGATATGCAGGGGGAGTAGAAGGGCGACAGATACGGCGCGGCGAAGTAGTGGGCATTCTGGAAGGCCGCCCACGTGGAGTACACGATGAAGGCGCCCAGCACCAGCACCACGACGGCGGGCAGCAGCCACCACGCGTCGGTGCGCAGGGTGGCGCCGGGGATGACCTCTCCCTCTGGTTGCCGAAGAGCTCGTCTGAGCATGCGTTTAGTCCCTCGCGTACTGCTTCATGCCGTCCTCGTAGAGATCGCCGCCATGGCAGTCGTTGAGGACGATGGCCGGAAACGCCTCGACCTCGAGCCGACGGATCGCTTCCGTACCGAGATCTTCGTAGGCGACGACTTCGAGCTTCTTCACGAAGGCCGAGAGCACCGCCCCCGCCCCGCCGATGGCCCCGAAGTAGACCGCCTTGTGCTGCCGGAGAGCATCCCTTCACGGGCTGGGAGCGCGCGCCCTTGCCGATGGTCCCCTTCAGTCCGAGCTCGAGGAGCTGGGGGTGAACTTGTCCATGCGCCCGCCCGTGGTGGGTCCGATGGAGCCGACCACGTGGCCCGGCCGGGCGGGCGACGGGCCCGTGTAGTAGATGATCTGCCCCTTGACGTCGATGGGGAGCGGCTGGCCGGCCTCCATGAGCGGCATCAAGCGCGCGTGCGCGGCATCGCGCGCGGTGTAGAGCACGCCCGTGATGCGCACCCGGTCGCCCGCCTTGAGCGACTCGACGTCGTCGTCGCTCAGCGGCGGCCTGACCTCCGTGAAGCCGTCAGACGCGATGGTGATCACAGTCGCCGCTCCCCTCGCGCCCCACTGCACCTCACCCCGGCCCTCTCCCTGGGAGGGAGAGGGAGCGTGGCCCGTCACAGCGTGACTTCCTTGTGGCGATGCGCGTGGCACTCGATGGTGACGGCCACGGGCAGGCTCGTGATGTGGCACGGGTAGCTCAGCATGTGCACAGCGAAGGCCGTGGTGTCGCCGCCGTATCCCTGCGGACCGATGCCGAGGCGGTTGGCGTGGCCGAGGACTTCCTTCTCGATCGCGTCCAGGGCCGGGTCGGGATTGGGCGTGCCCAGCTCACGGAAGAGCGCCTTCTTGGACAGGATGGCCGCCTTCTCGAAGTTGCCGCCCACACCCACTCCGGCGATGAGAGGCGGACAGGCATCGGGCCCCGCCGTCCTGATGCACTCGAGAATCCACTCCTGACGCCTTCCGCCCCGTCGGCCGGAGGTGAGCATCCGGTACTTGGAGCGGTTCTCGCAGCCGCCTCCCTTGGCCATGATCTGTATGGTCAGGGCGGCGCCCGGCACCAGCTCCGAGGTGGATGATGGCCGGCGTATTGTCGCCCGTGTTCACGCGATCGAGCGGGGAGCGCACGATGGAGGCGCGGAGATAGCCTTCGGCATAACCCTGGCGCACACCCTCGTTGATGGCGTCGGCCAGAGCCCCGCCCGTGACGTGGATCTCCTGCCCCAGCTCGACGAAGCAGACGACGGTGCCGGTGTCCTGGCAGTAGGGCAGCTTCCTGGTCTGCGCGAGGTGGGCGTTGTCCTTCAGGATCTGGAGGACGTGCTTGCCGGGCAGGCGAGCGCTCCGTACCGAGAGCGCGATCGAAGGCGCGGAGCATGTCGGGCTCGAGCGAATAGTTCGCCTCCATGCAGAGCTTCTTGACCGCGTCGGTGATGGAGCTCGCGTGGATGTCGCGCATGGCCCTTTCGTCCTGCCCGCTTCTATAGCTTGAGCTTGTCCACGAGCTCGCGCACGGCGCCCGCCGACTTGTCGAAGGCGGCCTGCTCGTCGCGCGTGAGCTTGATCTCGATGATCTGCTCCACGCCGCTCCGCGCCCAGCTTCACGGGCACCCCGACGTAGAGGCCCGTTGACCCCGTAGGGTCCGTCGAGATAGCGCCGCGCACGGCAGGATCTTCTTCTTGTCCTTCAAGATGGCCTCGACCATCTCCGACCGGCCGACGCGCCGGGGGCGTAGTACGCGCTCCCGCTCTTGAGGAAGGCCACGATCTCCGCCCCTCCGTTGGCCGTGCGCGTGACCAGGGCCTGGATCTTGTCCGGCGGGCAGGAGATCGGTGATGGGGATGCCCGCCACCGTGGAATAGCGAGGGAGGGGAACCATGGTGTCCCCGTGGCCGCCCAACACGAAAGCCGTCACGTTCTCCACGGACACCTTGAGCTCCTGGGCGATGAAGGTGCGGAAGCGCGCCGAGTCGAGAATGCCCGCCATGCCGATAACGCGCTGGGGCGGGAAGCCGGATTTCTTCCACGCCAGCTGCACCATGGCATCCAGCGGGTTGGTGACGAGGATGAGGATGGCGTTCTTGGAGCGCGCCACCACCTGCTCGACCACCCCGCCCACGATCTCCGCGTTCTTGAACAGGAGGTCGTCACGGGTCATGCCGGGCTTCCGCGCCAGTCCCGCCGTGATGACCACGATGTCGGAGTTCGCCGTCTCCTCGTAGCCGTTGGTGCCCACCAGCGACGCGTCGTAGCCGTGCACGGGCCCGGCCTGGGCCAGGTCGAGCGCCTTGCCTTGCGGGATGCCTTCGACCACGTCCGACGAGCACGACGTCGCCGAGCTCCCGCTCGACGGTGTACTCGGCGACGGAGGCGCCGACATTGCCGGCGCCCGACCACGGTGATCTTTGGGCGAGCCATGATGGTCGTCCTCTCCTAGAGGGACTTCATGCTTTCGATGATGGCCGTGCCGAACTCCGAGCACTTCACTTCCTTGGCGCCTTCCATGAGCCGGGCGAAGTCGTAGGTGACGATCTTCTTCGCGAGCGTCTTCTCGATGCCCGCGATGATGCGATCGGCCGCCTCCGTCCACCCCATGTGGCGCAGCATCATCTCGCCGGAGAGGATGACCGAGCCGGGATTGACCTTGTCCTGGCCCGCGTACTTGGGCGCGGTGCCGTGGGTCGCCTCGAAGAGCGCGTGGCCGGTGTCGTAGTTGATGTTGGCGCCGGGGCGATGCCGATGCCGCCGACCTGGGCGGCGAGGGCGTCGGAGAGGTAGATCGCCGGTGAGGTTGCAGCGTGGCGATGACGTCGAACTCGTCGGGACGGGTGAGGATCTGCTGCAGGAAGGCGTCGGTGATGGCGTCCTTGACGAGGATCTTGCCCGCGGCGGGCTTGCCCGCCACAGTCGTCCCAGGAGACGAGCTTGTCGGAGAACTCGCGCTTGGCCAGGCGCGTAGCCCCACTTCATGAACATGCCTTCCGTGTACTTCTGGATGTTGCCCTTGTGGACGAGGGTCACGTTCCGCCGCCCGTTCTCGATGCGCGTAGCGCATGGCGGCGCGGATGAGCCGCTCCGAGCCTTCCTCGGACACGGGCTTGATCCCGATGGACGAGCTCTCGGGGAAGCGGATCTTGTTGACCTTCATCTCCTTCTGGAGGAACTCGACGACCTTCTTCGCCTCGGGCGTGCCCTGCTCCCACTCGATGCCCGCGTAGATGTCCTCGGTGTTCTCGCGGAAGATGACCATGTCGATCTTCTCCGGGTGCTTGACCGGGCGACGGCACGCCCTTGAAGTACCGCACCGGGCGGAGGCACACGTAGAGATCGAGCACCTGGCGCAGGGTGACGTTCAGCGAGCGGAAGCCGCTCGCCGACCGGCGTGGTGAGGGGGCCCTTGATGGCCGACCAGGTACTCGCGGATGACGTCGAGGGTCTCGTCGGGGAGCAGATTCGGCGGGCAGTCGCTGCCGTACACCGCCTGCGCCTTCTCGCCCGCGTACACCTCGGCCCACGCGATCTTGCGCTTCGCCGCCGATACGCCTGCTCGACCGCCGCGTCGAGCACGCGCACGCGACGGCGGCGCCAGATGTCGGGGCCCGTGCCGTCGCCCTCGATGAAGGCGATGATCGGGATGATCGGGCACCTGGAGCTTGCCGTGGCTGATGGTGATCTTCTCGCCGGCGGGGATCTTCACGCGTGACGCCATGTTCTGGTCTCCTTCGGAATGGTTATTTCAGGGCGTTCAGGCGGAGCCCGCCTTGAACCACCCGATTTGCTCGTCGGTGAGCGTATGCAGGCACTGGATGGAAGCGGTCTTGCCGTCGGGCTTGGTGAGGGTGACGGTCACCGGCGTGCCGGGAGTCAGCTGGGCGAGCCCGCGTGACGCTGAGGCGATCGCCCGGCCCCACGAGGTCGTAGTCGGCCGGCTTCGAGAACGTCAGGGGCAGGATGCCCTGCTTCTTGAGGTTGGTCTCGTGGATCCGCGCGAAGCTCCGCACGATGACCACCTTGCAGCCCGAGGTAGCGCGGGCGACATGGCGGCGTGCTCGCGGCTCGAGCCCTCGCCGTAGTTCTCGTCGCCCACCACCGCCCAGCGACAGGCCCTCGGCCTTGAGCTCCCGCGCCATCTTCGAGAGGTTCTGCGCTTCTCGCCCGTGAGCGGGTTGGTGCCCTTGCCCACCTCGCCCGTGAACGCGTTGATCGCGCCCAGGAACATGTTGTCGCTGATCTTGTCGAGGTGGCCGCGCACGAGGAGCCACGTGCCCGCCGGCGAGATGTGGTCGGTGGTCGTCTTGCCCTTGGTCTTCACGAGCACGGGAAGCTCGGCGAAGTCCTTGCCCGTCCCAGCGCGGGAACGGCTGGAGGAGCTGGATACGCTCGCTGGTCGGGGACGACCGCCACCTGCACCGCGTCGCCGTCGGCGGCGGGAGCCTCGAGCCCTCCTCGCCCCTCGCGAAGCCCTTGGCCGGCAGCTCCTCCGGACTCGGGCGGGGTGAAGCGGAAGGCCTTGCCGTCCGGGCCCTGGATCGTCCCGTGCACGGGATCGAACTCGAGCGTGCCCGCGAAGGCGCAGCGCGGTCACGATCTCCGGGCTGGTCGAGGAAGGACAGCGTGGCCGCGCTGCCGTCGTTCGCGGCCTGGGAAGTTGCGGTTGAACGAGGAGACGATGGTGTTGCTCTCCTCCTTGCCCACGTCGGAGCGCTTCCACTGGCCGATGCACGGGCCGCAGGCGTTGGCGAGCACGGTGCCGCCGATCGTCTCGAAGGTCTCCATGATGCCGTCGCGCTTGATGGTCTGGTAGATGCGCTCGGAGCCCGGGGTGACCAGGAAGCGGCGTCTTGGCCTTGAGACCCGCGCTTGAGCGCCTGCATGGCCACGTGAGCGCGAGCGCTTCATGTCCTCGTAGGAGGAGTTGGTGCAGGAGCCGATGAGCGCGGCCTTGATCTGGGCGGGCCAGCCTTCCTTCTTCACCTCGGCGGCGAGCTTCGAGATCGGCCGGGCGCGATCGGGCGAATGGGGACCCGACGATGTGCGGCTCGAGCTCGGAGAGATCGATCTCCACCACCTCGTCGTAGTACTTCTTGGGATCGGCTGACACCTCGGGATCGCTGACCAGATGCTCGCGGTACTGCTGGGCGAGCGTCGCGATGTCCGCGCGATCGGTGGCGCGCGAGGTAGGCGGCCATCCGGTCGTCGAAGTGGAAGAGCGAGGTGGTCGCCCCGAGCTCCGCGCCCATGTTGCAGATGGTGCCCTTGCCCGTGGCGCTGATGGACTCCGCGCCGGGGCCGAAGTACTCCACGATCTTGTTGGTGCCGCCCTTGACCGTGAGCACCCCGAGCAGATAGAGTGATGACGTCCTTGGCGCGGTCCAGCCCGAGAGCTTGCCGGTGAGCCTCACGCCGATGAGCTTGGGATCGAGCGACCTCCCATGCCAGTCCGGCCATGGCCTCGCCGCAGTCGGCGCCGCCCACGCCGATCGCGACCATGCCGAGGCCGCCCGCGTTGGGCGTGTGCGAGTCGGCGCCGATCATCAGGCCGCCGGGGAACGCGTAGTTCTCGAGAACGACCTGGTGGATGATGCCGGCGCCCGGGCTTCCAGAAGCCGATGCCGTACTTGCGCGAGGCGGAGTGGAGGAAGCTCGTAGACCTCGTTGTTCTCGCGTGACGCGCGCGCTTCATGTCTTCCGCGGCCCCGACTCTGCGCGCGGATCAGATGGTCGCAGTGCACCGTGCTCGGCACCGCCACCTGCTTCTTGCCCGCCTGCATGAACTGCAGGAGGGCCATCTGCCCGGTGGCGTCCTGCAGGGCGACGCGATCCACGCGCAGGCGAAGCTGGGCCTTGCCCGCGGCTCCACTCCTGCGAGTCGAAATTGTCGGCGTGCGAGACGAGAATCTTCTCTGCGAGGGTGAGGGGCCGGCCGAAGCGCTTGCGCGCCGGCGCGAGCCTGGCAGCCATGGATTCGTACAAGCGCCTGATCTGATCTACCGCCATGGTGGGCCTCCCTGACCGCCAAGTATCCGGAATGACAACCTTACGACCCCACACACACGTATCGCCTCCCACCCACCAGGGCAGGAGGCGACGGGTGAATATCCAAACGAAACGCTAACATAGCGGCACCCTGAGGTCAAGGGAACGCGCCCTCAGGACCGCGCCCGTTCAACGCGGGGCGATGCCGAAAAGGCGCAACACGGCCCGACGACGGAGCGCCAGGATCGAATCGGTGGGAGAGATCTCCATGGGACAGACCTCGGTGCAATTGGCCTGGCCGTGGCAGCGCGCCAGCACGTCCTCGGAGAGCAGCGCCTCTGCCACGCTCGGCATGGGCGGCGTCGCGACTGTCGCGCTGCAGGGTGAACACCCGGTTGAGGGCGGCCGGCCCGGGAAGCGCGGATCATGGCCAACCATGGTGCAGGCCGACACGCACATGCCGCAGCCGATGCACTCGATGGCGCGGTCGACGGCGCGCCGCTCCCGTGTCGTCGATCCGATCTGGGCAGCGCCCCCTCCTCCTCACCCGTCCGCCGGGCGGGCACGAAGACCGCCTTCATCGCGAGCATCTTGCTCTTGATGGGGGCCATGTCCACCACGAGATCTCGGATGAGGAGAAGTTGTAGAGGGGCGGACGGTCACCGCTCCTCGCGAGAGGCCGGAGAGCAAGGTGCGGCAGGCCCAGCGCTCGCGGCCGTTGATGACCATGCCGCAGGAGCCGCACATCCCGACGCGACAGGCGTAGCGGAAGGCGAGGGTGGGGTCCGAGCCGCGCTGCAAGCTCCACCAGGGCGTCGAGGACGGTCATGCCCTGCCGGGCCCGCACCCAGTACTTCTGCAGCCGCTCGCGAGTGCCCGGACTCCAGCGGAACACCTTCAAGACCATCGCCACCCCCAGAAGAGCACGAAGACCGCCACGCCGGCGAGGAGGGCGAGCACGAGAAGGAGGCGATGCCAGCGCGTGGGCATGCCGAAGTCCAGGAGGATGGAGCGGATGCCGAGGACACCGTGCAGCAGCACCAGTCCCAGAAGGGCGGCCTGCACCGGGCGCACGAACGGATTCTTGAGGTGGAGGACGATGACACCGAGCAGGCCCACCGCGGCCACGCGCTGGAGGAGCCACGCCCACATGCCGGCCTTGGTGTCCCGCCATGCCTCGGCCGAGCCCAGCCGCCGCCTGAGTGTCTTCCTGTCGCGCACGGGATCAGTCGCCGATTTCCACGCCCGCGGGCTGGCTGAGGCCCGCGGGCGAGAGCCGGGTGAGGCGCACCGGCTCTGTCCATACGCGCAGGCCCACCCTCTCGTCCGAGGCGACGAGGACGTTGTACAGCAGGTCTATCGGAACAGGGTGGTCGCGCCTGAAATGGGAGCCGCGGCTCTCCTCGCGCTCGAGCGCGCTCCGGGCGATGAGCCAGGCCGCCGCCACCTGGTTCTGGAGATTCATCCAGTCCTGCCACGCGAGGTTGTAGGTGGCTCCGCCCGGCACGCGGCACCGCGGGCACCCGCTGGCCGATGTCCTCGATCTCCCGGAGCGCCGTCTTGAGCCCTGAGGCCTGCCGGATCAGACCGACGTGCTCCCACATGATCTCGCGCAGCCGTTGCTGGAGCGCGTAGAGACTCTCGCCCTCCGGCCGGCCCAGGGCGCGGTGAAGCGCTCGGCCGAGGTGTCCAACCGGGCGGTGGCGAGCTGGGGCAGGGCGCGGCCCACCACCCATCTGCCATCACGTCGCCCGCTATGCCGCCGAACACGGTGGAGTCGGCCACGCCGTTGCCGCCGAGACGGTTGGCGCCGTGCACACCGCCCGCGTCCTCGCCCGCGACGAAGAGCCCCTCCACGGCTGTGCGGCAGGTGGGATCGATGACCACGCCGCCCATCATGAAGTGAGCGGTCGGGCCCACCTCGACGGGCTCGCGGGCGAGGTCGCGGCCGAAGTCGCGGCAGCGACGCACCATGCCACGGAAGTTGGCCTCGACCGTCTTCGCGCCCAGATGCGAGACGTCGATCCAGACGCCGCCGTGCGGGCTGCCTCGCCCCTCCTGCACCTCGGTGAAGCAGGCGCGCGGCGACGAGGTCGCGCGTGGAGCGCTCCATGCGCTCGGGATCGTAGTGCGTCATGAAGCGCTCGCCCTTGCCGTTGAGCAGCCTGCCTCCTGCTCCGCTGAGGCCTTCCTCGAGCAGCGCGCCGGTCATCAGCGAGTTGGGCACCACGAGGCCCGTGGGATGGAACTGCACCATCTCCATGTCGCTTCACGGGTGCGCCCGCGTGGAGGGCGAGGGCGATGCCGTCGGCCGCCTTGTCGGCGGAGCAGGCGATGACCTTGTACATGGTCGGGCCGCCGCCCATGGCGAGCAGCGTGGCCCGGCTCCGCACCGCCATGAATCCACCGCGCCGGATGTCGAGGACGAGCGCTCCCCACGCGTCCTGCCCCGTCCAGCAGCAGCTCCACCGCCCGGTGCTCCTCCAGCGCCCTGATGGAGGGCCGCGTCCACACCTGCTCGGTCAGGCGGTTCATGATCTCGATGCCCGTGAGATCGCCCTTGTGGATGGTGCGGTCGTGGGTCTGGCCGGCGAAGGGCTTCTGGTGGATGCGCCCGTCGGGATGGCGGTCGAAGAAGCAGCCGTAGCGGCTCTCCAGCTCCAGCACGCGGCCGGGCGCTTCGGTGACGAGCGACCACACCAGCTCCTGGTCGTTGATCCATCCGCCGCCGGCCAGCGTGTCGAGAAAGTGGGCGTCGATGGAATCGGGCGAGGCGAGCACGGCATTGTAGCCGCCCTGGACCATGCGCGTGCAGCCGGCCCGGCCGAGCAGTCCCTTGACCACGACCGTCACGGAGAGATGAGGCGCGCGGTCGGCGGCGTGGAGGGCCGCGCACAGCCCGGCGCCGCCCGCGCCCAGGATCAGGAGGTCCGTCTCGAGGATGTCTATGGTGCGCTCCGGCGGGACTATAGCCCCGGGCCGGGACCGGACGCAACGCACGCAGGCGAAGGTCAGCGAGCGGGCGCCTTCAGGAGGTAGTCGATGAGCTCGCGGGTCGGGCGCTCGTCCCAGCCACGGGTACCCTGGACGCGCCCCACCAGCTTGTGGTCGCGTCCGATGAGGTAGGCGGTGGGCGTGGAGCGCACGCGGTAGATGTCGGCCACCACCCCGCTCGTGTCGAGGAGAACGACGCGGAGAGAGCCGGGCGGCCGAGACCGAAGCCGGTCGAGCTCCGTCTTTCCCTTGACCTGGGCGAGCGCCGGCCGCGGGAGCGCGCCGAGGAACCAGGGAGAAGCAGCAGCGGCAGGGCCGCGGCGAAGTCGCCCCGGGTCACCCGAGCTTGACCTCGGCGGCCCCCTCGAACCGGCCGCCGTGCGTGTCGAAGAAGGTGACCTTGAGGGTGCCGGGCTCGTTCACGCGGAAGGCGAAGCCGAAGGACGGGTTCTCGCCGATCGAGGTCGAGGTCTCGAACTCCGGCGATGTCACGGCCCGCGTAGCTCACGACCACGCGGTTGACGAAGCGATAGTTCCTGTCCACCGGCTTGCCCTCTTTCCGCTCGACGCGCTCGTTGGGGTGGATGATCAGCGCGCGGGCGCGCGCGACTGACCCACGCGCGACCGAGCCGGGCGCCCGGACCTTCACCTCGCCGAGCGCGCTCACACCGCGCACCCCGCCACGACCACCCGCACCGTCCGCTTCACCATGAGCAGCGTGCCGTCCTGCATCTCGGCCACCGCGCGCACGTCGCCGGTGTCGGCTAAGCGGAGGCTGGTGGCGACATAGGCCTGGCCCGAGCCCGGAGTGAGGATGAACTTGGCATTGAGCGGGCGCGGGTTCTTGTCGGAGAGGATGTAGATGGCCTTGACGTAGCTCTGCGGCGTCATGGGCGACTTCACCTCGACGGACATCGCCACGTTGCCGCCGTCCTCGGCGATGAGGGGCAGATCCAGATTGATGATGGACGCGCCGTCCCGGATGGGTCTTGCTCCGAAGAGCCGCTGCACGGTCTTGTCGACGGGCTCCTCGGGAGCGAGGTTGGCGAGCGAGCCCTGGGCCACCGCCGCGCGGGGCAGCCAGGCGGACACCACCCCGGCCGCGGCCACCGCGGTGAGTACCTCTCGTCTGGTCAGGCTCCGCTCCGGCATGACTCCATCATGCCGCGCCTCGGGACGGAGGCCAAGCGTCAGGGATCGAGTTGGCCAAGCCTCAGGGATCGAGTTGATAGGTCGAGTTGTCCGGCTTGAAGGCACGGGGCAGCCAGAGGGGCCGCCTGAGCCCGCCCGGCCCCGGCGCGGGGCGGGTCATGGCGAGCCAGTCGCGGTAGACCTGATGGGACCGGTTGGTGTCGACCACGACGTCGCCGTAGCGGTCGCCCGCCTCGGGACGGACCACGCGCACTTTCTGATGCCAGCAATGCTGACCGCTCACCGGGTCAGGGTGGACGGGAAAGGTCAGGTTCTGGTGGACGCCCGGGTCCTCCCACCAGACGCGCGCGGAGTCCGGATCGTCGCTCGCGAAAGGCTTGACCCCGTGGATGTGCCGGAGGCGCCACCGCCCGTCCTCGAGGTGCTGGAGATCCACGAGGGCGGTCGACCACCGCTCACCACCCATCTCCTCCTGGAGCCGCCACCGGCCGAGGTGATGGGAGCAGGCGACCACGCCGGGCCTGATCGATTCGGTGACCCACACCTTGTCCACGAAGTGGCCGATCTCTGTCTCGACCCTGAGCAGGTCACCCGTGGTGACGCCGAGCCGTCCCGCGTCCTCGGAATGGAGCCAGAGCGGGTTCTTGTGGGAGATCTCGTAGAGCCACTTGGCATTGCCCGAGCGCGAATGGATGAGGGTGGGCAGCCTGAACGTGGGGAGCAGGAGCATCTCTCCCTTCGCTCGATCGATGGCGGACCAGTGCACGTGGCTGCGCCCGTAGGTGGGCACGGCGTGCTCGGGCCACTTCCAGTCCTTGAGCGTCTTGGAATAGAACTCGAGCTTCCGGGAGGAGTCGGGAAGCCCGACCGCACCGCGCCGTCCACCTCCACCCCGACCGACGCGCCGTTCTTCGCGGCCACCCGGGTCACGGGATCCACCGCGACGCCCTCGCGCTCCTTGGCGGAGAGCGGGCTCTCGTGGGTGCGGTAGACCTGGTCCTCGACGAGGAAGGCGCCGTAGGTGCGCATGTACTCGAGAGGGGTCAGGTTTCGACGCGCGGCGGCCTCGGGCAGCCCGGGCACGCTGTGCTCGAAGATCCAGCGGTAGAGCTCCTCGATGCGCAGCTTCTCCCCGGGGCGATAGGGCGATTCGAAGTACTTGCGAATTCCCAGCGCGCCGTCGGGATCGATGCGCCACGAGAGCTCGATCCACATCTCGTCCTCTTCCCACACCTGCCCCAGCCCCGCCGCCTCGTGAGCCTGCCACGTGAAGTCGAAGGTCCGGCCCTGGCGCTCGAGGGCCACGCGCAGCACGGGCTGGCGGAAGCCGATCCAGCGCGCGGCATGCGTCTCCTGGCTCATGAGGTCGTGGCGCTCGGAGGCATGCCCCATGGGCAGCACGTAGTCGGCGAACCACGCCGTCTCGCTCCAGATGGGAGTGAGGCAGGCGTGCCGCTCCACCTTGGACTCGTCCGTGAGCATCTCGATCCACGACATGCCGTCGGGATTGGTCCACACCGGGTTGTAGACGCGGGTGAAGTACATGGCGAGCTTGCCCCGCCCCTCCCTCAGGAAATGGGGAAGGAGGAAGCTCATCTCGAAGAAGGCGAGCGGATACTCGCGGGGAAGGAGGAGCTCGCTCCACACCTTGGCGGGCGGCGGCATCATGGGCGGCGCGGGTACCGCCTTGTTCCACGCGCTGGGCGCGGTGCCGCCGGGCACCGCCACCGCGCCCATCAGCACCACCACCAGCTCGAGGCGCGCGCGACTTCCCAGCCGAACAGATTGCCCGCGGCGGCATTGCGCCAGACATGGCTCGAGAGCGCGCCTCCCGCGCGGCCGATCTCGCGCGCCACTTCCTCGATGCGGGCGGCGGGCACGCCCGTCTCCTTCTCCGCGAAGGCCGGGGTGTACTCCGCGTAGATCTCGCCGAGGGCGCGCACGAACTCGTCGAAGCTGACGGGCGCGCCCGGCCGCTCGTGAATCAGGTATTCCTCCCAGTTCACCCACCGGCGGACGAACTCGCGATCCCACGTGCCCTCGCGCAGCAGCACGTGGGCGAAGGCGAGGAGCAGCGCAGCCTCCGTTCCCGGCCACGGCGACAGCCAGTAGTCCGCCATGGAGGCGGTGTTGCTCAGGCGCGTGTCCACCACGCAGACCTTGGCCCCCGCCATCTTGCCTTCGATGATTCGCTGGGCGTGGGGATTGAAGTAGTGGCCCGCCTCGAGGTGAGAGGAGAGCAGGAGGATGAAGCGCGCGCGGCCGTGGTCCGGAGAGGGCCGGTCGAAGCCGTGCCAGAAGGCGTAGCCGGCGCGGGCGGAGGCGGAGCAGACATTGGTATGGCTGTTGTGGCCGTCGATGCCCCAGGCGTGGAACACCCGCTGGAGATACACGAGCTCGTGCCCCGGGCGGCCGAGGTGATACATGATCTCCTTCTGCCTGCCCTCGACGAGCGCGGAGCGGATGCGCCCGGCGATGTCGTCGAGCACCTCGTCCCACGTCACGCGCTCCCACTTGCCTTCCCGCGCTGGCCCACCCGCTTGAGCGGATAGCGGATGCGCTCGGGATCCTGCACCTGGTTGAGGGTGGCGGGGCCCTTGGCGCAGTTGCGGCCGCGGCTGCCCGGATGCTCGGGATTGCCTTCGAACTTCTGGATCTTGAGGGTCTGCTTGTCCACGTAGGCGAGGAGGCCGCAGCCCGCCTCGCAGTTGAAGCAGATGGTGGGGATCAGCGAGTAGCGCCGGGGCACGCGCTTCGGCCACGCCTTGGAATCGTATTCCTCCCAGTCGCCCCAGCGCTCCACGGGGGATAGCGACTGAGGCCGATCGCGGGCGGGTCGAGATCGCGCGCGTGCGGGTGAAGCGGCTCGGCGGTCTGGTCGGTCATGACAGAGGAAGCGCCTGGCCGGCGCGCACCCAGAGATCTTCCCAGAGCCACAAGCCTCCCAGAGTCAGCAGAGCGGCCGCGGTGGGCGCCCACGGATAGACCGGGCTCATGAGGAGCACGAAGGGCAGGACGGTGCCCGCCGCCACCACCCCGAGCCAGAAGCGGGTCCGATAAGGCCCGCGCGTGATCAATCGCGCGGCCCGGGCCGCGTCGTGGCTGGCGTGCGTGGTCATCGTCTCCGCGAGGAGCACGAGGAGGCTCGCCAGGAGCAGGAGCCTGAGCGCCCCCGCCACGCCCTGGGCCACCCGCGGATCGCCGGCGAAGAACATCGCGGCGAGGAGAAGGCTCGCGCACCCCGCGGTCACCGCGGCGAGGAGCAGATGCGGGAGCACGAGCGGGCTCTGCCAGAAGTCGCGTCCCTCCGCCTGACCGAAGAGGAAGGCGCTATAGCCTGCCGAGGCCGCCGTCACGAGCACCATGGGCCAGGCGAGCAGGTAGAGGGCGCCCAGGTCCTGCCGCCACCCCGCGGCGAGCCACAGGACGGCGAGGAGGCCGTGCGCCATCAGGATGAAACCGCCCCACACCAGCCACGAGCGCGGGTTCGGCTTGAAGAGGAGATAGAGGAAGCGCTCCGGCCGCTTGAGGTCGAGGACGAGCAGCGCGGTGGTGAGGGCGAGAAAGACCAGGCTGATCACGGGCGCGGCGAGCGCGGCCACCGGCCCCGCCGCCGACAGCCCGCCGATGGTGGCGAGGGCGGCCACGAGGAGGGAGCCCGCGGCGATCGACTTGGTCCAGAGATAGCCCGAGACCTTCCCGCCCCACGGCCGCTCGGGATGCGCGACGTCGTAGACGGTGCGCGCCATGCGGAGGAGATCGATGCCGTCATGGCCGACGGGAGGAGTGGCTCGGGCCACGTTGGATCGGCCCGGCACGGGAATCTCGCTCCCCTCGGCGAAGAGGTATCCGCTGCCCCGCTCCTGCATGGCGGGAGTGAGGAAGCCTCGTCGGCGCCCAGATAGAAGAGCTTGGGCTGCGTCCCCTGCTCCGGCTTTCTCACCGCCGTCTGCTGTCCCGCCACGAGCCGCGCGATCTTGGATCCCGGATCATCGAGATCGCCGGGCACGATGGCCTGCACCGGGCACACGATGACACAGGCGGGCTCGAGCCCCACCTCGACGCGATGGGCGCAGTAGTGGCACTTGGCCGCCGTCTGGGTCTCCGGGTCGATGTAGAGCGCGTCGTAGGGGCAGGCCTGCATGCACGACTTGCAGCCGATGCAGCGGTCGCCGTCGAAGTCCACGATGCCGTCGGGGCGCCGGTACAGGGCCACGGTGGGGCAGATGGTGACGCAGGGGGCATTGTCGCAGTGGTTGCAGCGCATGACGGAGAAGTAGCGCCGGGTGTCGGGGAAGGTGCCCTTCTCGATGTACTTGACCCACGTGCGGTTCACGCCCAGCGGCACCTGGTTCTCTTCCTTGCAGGCGACGGTGCAGGCGTGGCAGCCGATGCACTTGCGCTGATCGATGACGAATCCGTAGCGCATCCGGGTCAGGCCTTCTCGCTTCGCGGGATACGGCCCGGCTCAGCTCGTCATCAGCTGAGCCCTCGCCTCGCCGGATACGGCCCGGCTCAGCTCGAATGGCGGACCGATCACGAATCCGTGGCGCATGCGGGTTCCGATCATAGCCCGGTTCGGTCTCCCGCTATAGCGCTTTGATGATGAGGCGGAGGCCCACGAAGGCCAGGGCGAGGACGAGAGCGCGGATGATCCAGACGCCGTGCATGCGCTGGGCGAGCCGGGCGCCGACCTGGGCCCCCACGATGACGCCGATGGCCAGCGGCACGACGCGATGGGCGGTGCCCGCGCAGAGTGCCCGTGACGAGATGAACGGTGGAGCCCACGAAGGACATCACGGTGAGGGTGAAGTGCGAGGTGGCGGCGGCCACGTGAACGGGAAAGTTCAGGAGATTGATCATGACGGGCACGTGGATGAAGCCGCCCCCGATCCCGAGCAGGCTCGAGAGGAACCCGATGAAGACGCTCAGGATGAGGGCGAGAACGAAGTTGTAGCTCCAGACATGAACCGTCCCCGCCCGGTCGACCATGCGTCGGGCGAAGCGGAACCGCCCCTGGTACTCGCCCGCCTCGTTGACCGGCTTCATCATGAGGAAGGCGGAGATGCCGACGAGGAGCACCCCGACCATGAAATCGAAGGGCCGGCGGGCGATGCGGCCGGTGGTGAGCGCGCCGAGGATGGCGCCGGGGATGGTGGCCACCGAGAGGAGCACGCCCGAGCCATAGTCCACGCGCTTGAGCCGCGCATAGGCGAGGGTTCCCGAGAGCGCGTTGAAGAACACCACGGCGAGGGAGACGCTGGCAATGGTGTCGGGGCTTTCCTGTGGATAGATGAGGAGGAGGAGAGGAACGAGGATGAAGCCGCCCCCCGCGCCGATGATGGTGCCGTACAAGCCGATCAGCAGCCCGGCGGGGACGAGCCAGAGCCATTCGAGCACGAGTCGGACGATCCTCCCGCGCGATTCTGCCACGAATCGCGGAGGGCCCGGCGATCTTCTGGGGCTAGCGGAGGCTCGAGTAGTAGGCGGCCAGCTCGGTGAACTGGTTGTCGGGGACGACCCGCATGATCGCCTTCTTGGCCGCGAGGAGCGGATCGCCCGGCTCCCGCGTGTCCTGCTTGAACAGGAGCATCTGCTGCGCGAGGTAGCCGGGCGGCTGCCCGGCCAGGCTCGGAATCAGGCGCACGGGATCTCCCTTGCCGTCGTTCCCATGGCAGATCGCGCACGGGGCCGCCGCCACCTTCCCTTCACCACCGCGTCGGGTGACACGCGGATGAGGGTGGGCTCACGCTTCTGCGCGGCGAAGAACGCGGCGATCTCGTCCAGCCCCAGGAACTGGATCTCCTTGGCGTACGGCTCCATCTCGGGCGACGGGCGCTTGCCCGTGGCGTAGCTCTCGATCTGCTTCTTGAAGTATGCGGGGTCGAGCCCCGCGATGATGGGCATCATGTCCGACCTGCTGTTCCCGTTCTGCCCGTGACAGGCCGAGCACGTGATCACCTTGACGAAGCCTGGACTATCCAGGGGGCCGGCGGCGTGGGCCGAAGCGAAGGCGGCGAGGATCGAGAGCACAGCGAGGACGAGCGCGCGGGTCATCGTCACGGAGGTCATGCTCATCTAGGAGAGCACGTCGGCCCAGATGCTCTGGCGCCAGCCCTCGGCACGCTGGGCCACCGACACGCTCTGGGCGGGGGTGAGCTTCTGCTCGATCTGGACGACCTTGCTGTTCTCGATCTTGTAGGCGTTGACCACCGCGATGGCCTCTTTGTCGCTGACCCAGCTGTAGCAGGTATTGCCCGGGGGCATGAGGGGCACGGGCTGGCCGTTGAGCAGGCTCACGATGGCGAGGGCGGCCGCCTTGCCCATGGCATTGGCGACATTGCCGGACTTGGGCACGGGAGGCCGATGGTCGCGTCGCCCACGACGTGAATGTCCTTCTGCTTCACCGACTCGTAGGTGACGTGGTCGACCTCGCACCAGCGCTTGTCGGCGCCGACGAGATCGGCCTGCACGGCGATGGCCCCCGCGCGCTGGGGCGGGATGAGGTTGAGCACGTCGTACTTGACCCGGTCGAACTCGGTGCGGACCTCCTTGGTCGAGGTGTCCACCGCGATGACCTTGTTCGAGGCCCGGTAGTCGATGTTCGGATAGGCCTGCCAGGCCGTCCGGAACAGGGCCGTCTTCGAGACGATGTTCTGGTTGGCGTCGAGCACGATCACCTTGCTCTTCGGCCTGTTCTGCTTCAGGTACCAGGCGACCTGGCAGATGCGCTCGTACGGCCCGGGCGGGCAGCGGTAGGCGACGGGCGGCACGGTGAGCACGAAGACGCCGCCGTCCGCCATGGATTGGATCTGGCGCGCCAGCTCCACCGTCTGCGGCCCCGCCTTCCACGCGTGGAGCACGGTGTCCCTGGCCGCGGGCAGCCCTTCGACCTGCTCCCACTGGAAGTCGATGCCGGGCGACACGACGAGCCGGTCGTAGGCGAGATAGCCGTCGCCGATGCGTACCCGCTTGGTGTCGGGCTCGATGGCCGTGGCCGTCTCGTTCATGATGCGGACGCCGCGGCCGCGCAGGCCGTCGTAGGAGCGCGTGAGGCTCTCGATGGATCGGAGCCCGCTCAGCACGAGGTTGCTGAAGGGACAGGAGACGAATTCCCGGTTGGGCTCGAGGAGCACCACCTCGATGGACGGGTCGGTCATGCGCACATAGCGCGCGGCCGTCGCCCCGCCCCATCCGCCGCCGATCACCACCACCCGCCGGCCGCTCTTGGGGGCGATGTCTCCCTTCACCGTGCTCGCGCATCCCGCGAGGCCGAGCCCGATGGACGCGGACCGCAGGAAGTCCCGGCGAGTCACCCTCGTCATGTGGCCTGGCCTCCCCTCATGCTAGGCAAGCAGGAGATTCCCGAGCGGGGCGAGGCCGGAAAAGTGAAATCCGGCCGGGGCACACTCGGGTGCAGGCGGAGCCCGCGCCGATTGATCCACGCGATGGTCAGGCCAAGCGGCTTGCCGCCGACCATGTCCGTGAACTGCGATTGCCCGGAATGGAGAATCTTCTCCAGGCCGACGCCGGCCCGCGCGATGAGATAGCGGAAGAGGCTCCCGTCCGGCTTGTAGCCGCGCGCCTTCTCGGCGGTGCACACGAGATCGAACTCGCGTCCCAGGGGCGTGGCGGCGAGAAGATCGTCGTCGATGTTGGAGACCACGGCCAGACGGTGGCGCGGCGCGAGCGCCTCGAGGGTGGGCGCCACGTCCGGATAGAGCGTGAAGCGCGGGAAGGCGTCGAAGTACCGCTGGATGAGCCGGCCGTCACCGTCCGGGACGCGGAAATGACGAAAGGTCTCTTCGAGGGAGATCCGGCAGATCTCCTTGTAGGGCCGGTAGGGCTCGCGGTAGTGGGCGATGTTGCGCTCTTCCCAGTGATCCCAGAAGGGCCCGGGATCCACATGGCCCGCCCCGCGTCGGCCAGTATCGACCGGAACGCCGCCGCCGTGCCCGCCGGCGTATCGATCAAGGTGCCGAAGACGTCGAAGGAGAGAAGCTCCGGCTCCATCGGTCGGTCAACGCCCCAGCGCGCGACGGACCGTGTCGAGGACGTGGGCGGCATCGCCTTCGAGATGGATGGGAGCAGGCAGGGGGAGGCGGATTCTTGATGCCCGCGCCGGTCAGGATCAAGACCACCCGGGCGTCCGCCTCCACGTCACCCGCCTCCTTCATCTGACACAGGGCGGCGAGCGCCGCCGCCGCCTCCGGCCCCGTCCAGATCCCCTCGAGCTTGGCGAGAAGCTGCTGCGCGTCGACGATGGCGCGCTCGCTCACCGCGTGCGGATTCCCGCCCGTCTCCCGCATGATCCTGAGCATCTGCCGCCCCGCGAACGGACCGGGGACGCGCAGGCCCGGTGCGTCGGTGACGGGATTGTCCCAGAGCGAGGTGGTCTCGGCCTTGTCCTCCCAGGCCTTGACGAGCGGCGCGCACCCCACCGCCTGCACGGCGATGAAGCGCGGCTGCCCGCTCTTGATCCAGCCCATGGCCGCGAGCTCCTCGAAGGCCTTCCAGATCCCCACGAGACCCGTGCCGCCGCCCGTGGGGTACATGAGGATGTCCGGCGTCGCCCAGCCGAGCTGCTCGGCCAGCTCGAGCCCCATGGTCTTCTTGCCCTCGAGACGATAGGGCTCCTTGAGGGTGGCGAGATCGAACCAGCCGATCTCGGACGACATGCCGGCGATGAGCTTGCCCGCGGTGGCGATGGAGCCCTCCACCGTGAAGACGTGCGCTCCCGCGATGATGGCCTCGGCCACCGCCGCTTCCGGCGTGCCCCGCGGCACCACGACCGCCACCGGAATGCCGCCGCGGGCGCCGTAGACGGCGGCGGCTCCTCCCGCGTTTCCCGCCGAGGGAATCATGAGGCCCTTGACCCCGAGGGTGCGCGCTTTGGTGAGCGGCCATCCCGAGGCCCCGCGCCTTGAAGGAGCCGGTGGGGTTCTGTCCCTCGTCCTTGGCCCAGAGGTGGCGGAGGCCCAGGTGCTGCGCGAGGCGGGGCAGCGGGAGCAACGGAGTCCCGCCCTCGCCGAGGGTAATGGGCTCCTCGCCGGCGGCGAGCGGGGTGAGCTCGCGAAAGCGGTACATGCCGGCCGGCCGGCGGAGGAGATCGTCCTTGGAGACGAGGCCGAGACCTTGGCCAGATCGTACCGGACGGCCAGCATCTGGCCGCAGCCTTCGCAGACGGTGAGGAGACGGCCGGCTTCGTGGCGCCGGCCGCAGACAGTGCACTCGATATGAGAGACGAAGCTCGCGAGCGGGCTAATGGGCCTTCTCTTTCTCCGCCTTTGCGGCGGCCACGACCTTTCTCGGCGAGGTGCGCGGGCACCTCCTCGTAGTGGGAAAATTCCATGGAGTATCCGCCGCGGCCCCCGTCATCGAGCGCAGCGAGGACTCGTAGGTCAGCATCTCCGACATGGGCGCCTGGGCGCGCACCGAGACGACCTCGCCCTCGGGCTCCATCCCCACGATGCGCCCGCGCCGGCCGTTGAGATCGCCGATGACGTCGCCGGCATGGTCGGAGGGCGCGGTCACCTCGATGTTCATGACCGGCTCGAGGAGAATCGGATGCGCTTCGATGAACCCCTTCTGCAGGCCCATGGACGCGGCGATCTGGAAGGCCATGTCCGAGGAGTCCACGTCGTGGTAGGAGCCGTCGTAGAGGGTGACCTTGAGATCGACCACCGGGTAGCCGGCGAAGATGCCGCGCTTCATGCACTCGCGCACGCCCTTCTCCACGGACGGGATGAAGTTGCGCGGCACCGCGCCCCCGAAGATGTCGTCCACGAACTCGAAGCCGCCGCCCCGCTGGAGGGGCTCGATCTTGAGCCACACGTCGCCGTACTGGCCCCGGCCGCCCGTCTGCTTCTTGTACTTGCCCTGCACCTCCGAGCGCCCCTTCACCGTCTCCTTGTAGGGAATGCGCGGGGGAGCACGCTCACGTCCACGTTGTACTTTCGCTTCATGCGCTCCACCACCGTCTCCACGTGGAGCTGCCCCATGCCGGACACGAGCAGCTGCTTGGTCTCGGGATCGAAATGGTGATGGAGGGTGGGATCCTCTTCCGTCATCCGGTGGAGCGCGGTGGAGATCTTGTCCTCGTCGCCGCGCGTCTTGGGCTGGATGGCGAAGGAGATGGCCGGCTCGGGAAAGACGATGCCGGGCAGGGCCACGGGACTCGCCTCGTCGCACAGAGTGTCACCGGTGAGGGTGTCCTTGAGCTTGGCCACCACTCCGATCTCCCCGGGCCCCAGCGACTCCACCTGCTTCTGCGTCTTGCCCTGCAGCCAGCCCACGTGCCCGATGCGCTCCCGCGCCCCCGCGTCGCGTTGAAGACCTGGCTGTCGGCCTTGAAGGTGCCGGAGTACACGCGGAAGAGCGAGAGCTTGCCCACGTGCGGATCGGCGATGGTCTTGAAGACCACGGCGGTGAGCGGAGCCTTGGGATCCGCCGCGCGCGTGACCGCCTGCTTGGTGCGCGGGTCGGTGCCCTCGACGGTCGCGGACTCCGCGGGCGAGGGAAACTCCTTGACGAGGAGATCCAGGAGAGGCTGGACGCCGATCCCCTTGGTGGCGGCGGCGCCGAGCACGGGCACGAGGCTCCCGCGCTGATGGCCTTGCCGAGCGCGGTCAGCATCTCTTCTTCCTCGATGCCTCCGTCCTCGAGATACTTGGCGAGAAGATCGTCGTCCGGTCTCGGCCACCGCCTCCATGAGCTTCTCGCGCCACGCCTTGGCGTCGTCCATGATGTCGCCGGGAATGTCCGACCTCCTTCACCTTGCCGTCCACGGTGAGGAGCGCCTTCATGGCCACGAGGTCGACCACGCCCTTGAAGCTGGCTTCGGCGCCGATGGGCACCTGGAGCGGGCAGAGCCGGCCCTTCAGGCGCTTCTGGAGCGATTCGAGAGTGCGGTAGAAGTCGGCGCGCTCCCGGTCGAGCCGGTTGATGACGATGGCCCGGGGCAGGCCGTACTCGTTGGCATACTTCCAGATCTTCTCCGTCTGGACCTGCACCCCGGCCACCGCGTCCACCACCACCACGGCCGCCGTCACCACGCGGAGCCCCGCGCGGGCGTCGGCCACGAAGTCGCCGTATCCGGGAGTGTCGATCAGGTTGAAGTGGTATCCCTTCCAGTCGCAGAAGGCGACCGACGTGCCGAGCGAGATCTTGCGCTTGATCTCGTCGGGATCGAAGTCGGTGGTGGTGGTGCCGTCGTCCACGCTTGCCGAGCCGGTTCGTGGCGCCCGCCGCGAACAGGATGGCTTCCACCAGGGATGTTTTGCCGACTCCGCCGTGACCCGCGAAGCCGACGTTACGGATCTTGGAAATGTCCGTCGCCATGCTTGCCTCCCCGTGCCCGCCCTGCGAAGGGATACGTCGACTGCCGGAGAAAGGGCGATGTGGGGAGGGATGCTACCACAGTGTTACGGAGTGTTCCAGACCAACGGAGACGCGCGAGGGCGCCGCGGCGATGCGGCGCCCCCGAGACATCAACGCAGCGCGTGGTCGAGGCTACTGGTTGCGGCCGCGCATCGATGCAGGCTGGCCCGGCAGCTTGAGCGACTTGCCGGTGTTGACCACCCGCAGGCCCTTCTTGGTCTCCTCCACCCTGAGGATGGAGACGTCGCCATCCATGAAGTTGCCGACGAAGAGGTACTTGCCGTCGGGGCTCCACGCGATCGCTTGGGGCAGGCCGCGCACCTCGACGTCGTCGATCTTGGTCACCTTCTTGCCGTCGATCTTCAGGATGGCCACGCTGCCGTTGCGGTTGTAGAACCACGAGTTCCACGCCATGTTGCTGCCGCGAAGCAGGGTCGCCGCGGCCAAATTGCCCTTGGGGCTGATGGCCAGGCCCTCGGGCGCGTCGCCCACCACCACGCGATCGATCACGCGGGGCGGCGTCGACTCGAGGTCGATCACGCTCACCGTGTCCACGTTGCCGTCGGAGCCGCCGGCGAAGCCGTTGTCGGCCGTCAGGGCAATGCTGCCGTCAGGCGTAACGTCCACGTTGTAGGGCCAGAGGCCCACGTTCATGTTGTGCTTGCTGTCCGTCACCTTCTCGCCGTCCACATCCAGCACGCCGATCCGGTGGCCGGGAAACTTGGCCACGAGCGCCCGCTTGCCATCGGGCGTGAAGACCACGTGCGAGACCACCTCGCCCATGGGCACGGTGTCGATCAGCTTGACCTCTTTCCCGTTGATCGACAGCACGCTGATCGAGTTGTCGGCGCGATTCGCGATCAGCGCCAGATTGCCGGCCTTGTTGATGCTGAGACCCGAGGGCTGCTTGCCCACGTCGACGGTCGCGATGTGGGCGGGCGGACTGGTGGTGAGATCGATGACGTAGAGCTTGTTGTCCGGCACCGGCTTCCAGTCATCGCCGTCCTTCTGCCAGTCCATCGAGTTCGCGACGATGGCGAGCTTCTGATCGGGCGTGATGGCGAGGTTCGTGGGCGGCCCGATGATCGTATTCATCAAGGGCAGGTTGGCCACGATCTTCGGCGCTTCCGGGGCTGCTGATGTCCACGATGGATATGGAATCCTTGCCCGGGGACGACGGATTTGCTTTGCCCGTCTTGTCGAACGCCAATTTGTCGTCGTTGCCGATGATCATGAGCTGGGCATCCGCGACGAGCGGCATGAGGACGAGGGTCGAGGACGAGGGCCAGCGTCTTTGCTGTGCGCATGCGGGTTCCCCTATCCTGTGACGGTGAGTTCGGGCTACGGTCGGACGACCTTGTTGGCGAGCACGCCGATCTTCTCGACTTCGGCTTCCATGCGGTCCCCCGCTTTGAGGAAATTCCCGGTGGCCGCGCCCACGCCGTCCGGGGTGCCGGTGGCGATGATGTCGCCGGGGAGCAGGGTCATGGCCAGCGACAGGACCTCGATGCACTGGTCGACGGGGAAGATCATCTTGCTCGTATTGCTCGACTGCCGGACCTGGCCGTTCACGCGCATGACGATGTTGAGGGCCTGCGGATTGGGGAGCTCGTCGGCGGTGACGAGGACGGGGCCCATGGGGCAGAAGGTGTCGAGCGACTTGCCCTTGAACCACTGGGTGTGGCGCTTCTGGAGGTCGCGGGCCGTCACGTCGTTGATGATGGTGTAGCCGAAGACGTGCTTGAGGGCGTCGGCGCGGCTGATGTCGTGGCCGCCCGTGCCGATCACCGCCGTCAGCTCCACCTCGTAGTCGAGCTCGCTCGTCACCGCGTGGTGCACGACGTCATCGCCGGGACCGACGACGGCCGTGCCCGGCTTGGTGAAGTACACGGGATGCTCGGGCACCGCGGCGCCGCGCTCCGCCGCGTGGTCGGCGTAGTTGCGGCCGAGACAGAACACGTTGCGCGCGGGGTGCGGAATGGGAGCGAGGAGCCGCACCCGCTTGAGTGGGTAGACAAGCTTGCGCTTGGCCAGCTCCTCGATGGCCTGCTGCTCCACCAGCCCCTTGCCGTGCTCCCACGCTTCGCGGGCGAGGGCGAGCGACGGCCTCGCCGCCCTGGATCAGCTCGAGCAGAGTCCTCGGAAAGCCCCCACGCCCCCGCCGGACGGTCCCGCGCTGGATGGCCAGCTCCTTGGCGAGCCCGTTCAGATCGAGGACCGTCTCGTTCCACACCGCCCCCGGCTTGGGCTCGCCCCTTCCGCGCCGGAACGTGACGAGACGCATGGCTACTCTCCCGCCGCGGCGCCGCTGCGCGGCGGCAGCGTCCGCCCGGTCCGGCGGGCGATGTCCTCGAGCTCGCGGGGCAGCCCGAAGCGCACGTCCTCCTCGACCACGTGCACCTCGCGCACCTCGGCCACCCGCTCCCGCTGGAGCGCCTCCACGACTTCCGTGACGAGAAACTCCGGCGTGGAGGCTCCCGCCGTCACCCCCACCCGCTTGGAGCCTTCGAGCCACTCGGCCCGGATATCGTTCTTGTCGTTGATCGAGATACGAGGGTGTGCCCATCACCGTCGAGACCTCCACGAGCCGGTTGGCGTTCGAGCTGTTGGCGGCCCCGATGACGAGCAGCACGTCGACCTCGCCCGCCACCGTCTTGGCCGAAGCCTGGCGATTCTGGGTCGCGTAGCAGATGTCGTCCTTGGCCGGGCCCACGATCTTGGGGAAGCGGCGCCGCAGCGCCTCGATGCAGTCGCGGGTGTCGTCGACGGACAGGCGTGGTCTGGGTCAGGTACGCGATCTTGTCCGGGTTGGGGATGTTCAGCCGGTCCACCTCTTCGGGATGCGCGATGAGGAACATCCGCTCCGGCGCTTCGCCCATGGTGCCCACCACCTCGTCGTGGTCGGCGTGCCCCACGAGCACGATGCTGTACCCCTCGCGGGCGTAGCGCACGGCCTCGAGGTGCACCTTGGTGACGAGCGGACAGGTGGCGTCGATGACGTGCAGGCCGCGCTCTTGCGCCTCGTGGCGCACGGCGGGAGACACCCCATGCGCGCTGAAGATGACGGTGGCGTCGTCCGGCACCTCGTGGAGCTCATCGACGAAGTGCGCGCCCTTGGCGCGGAGCGCCTCGACCACGTGGCGGTTGTGCACGATCTCCCGCCGCACGTAGACGGGAGGCGGGCATACCTGAAGGGCCAGCTCGACGATATCGATGGCGCGGTCCACGCCGGCGCAAAAGCCGCGGGGTCCGGCCAGCACGATCTCCTGCAATGGGATGGTTGCCATAGTCTCCTCAAGCTAAAGACGGCTCGATCAATACCTTGAGCGCCCGGCCCTCGGCCATGAGCCCGAGCGCCTCGCGCACCCGGCTCAGCCCCATGGTGTGGGTCAGAAGCCCATCGGGCACCACGCCACCAGATTCGAGCAATGAAACCGCCTGCCGGATCAAGGCGGGCGTATGGTGGAAAGCCCCCACCAGCGTCAATTCTTCGTAGTGGGCCCGCCGCGTGTCGAGCATGACCGAGGTACCCGGCGCGCAACCGCCAAAGAATACCACGGTCCCTCCGCGGCCGACAGCGGCCATGGCCTGCTCCCACACCTCGGGCCGCCCGGTGGCGTCCACCGCCACGTCGACACCGGCGCCGCCTGTGCTCTGGCGCAGCTGTCCGGCCAGGTCGGGACCCGCCGTCGCGTCGAGGCATTCCGCGATGCCGAGGCTTTTCACGTGGTCCAGCCGCCAGCCCGGCTTGCCCACGAGAAGCACCCGCGCCCCCGCTGCGCGGCCACGAGGGCGAGCAGACAGCCCAGCGGTCCATGGCCGATGATCGCCACCGTCATGCCCTTCGCCACATGTCCCCGCTCGATACCGAGCAGCGCGCAGGCCAGCGGCTCGGCGAAGGCGGCGCGCCGCGCGGACAGCGAGTCGCCGAGACGAACGACGTTGGTCGCCACGAGCCGGGAGGGAAGGGCGATGTATTCACCGTAGGCGCCGTTGACGAAGAGGAGATCCTCGCAGAGATTCTCGCGCTCCCCACGACAGAAGCGGCAGGCGCCGCAGGGGCTGAGTTGGCCGCGACCACGCGGTCCCCTTCCCTGAAGGCGGTGACGCCTCGGCCCACGCGCCCGACCGTGCCCGCGAGCTCGTGTCCGAACACCGTCGGCACGTGCGGGATCATCACGGGGTGCCCGCGGCGCAGCACCTTGACGTCGGTGCCGCAGGTGAGGGCGGCCTCGACCTTGACTACGATCTCGCCGTCTCCAGGCTCGGGCACCGGGAGGTCCTCGAAGCGGAGATCGCCCGGAGCGTAGAAGACCTGGGCTTTCATGGCGTGATGTATACCTTCACGGCTTCCTGCTTCTGCATCAGCTCCACGGCGTGGGCGAGCTTGGCCAAGGGAAGCCTGTGCGTGATGAGGCCGTCCACCGTGACCTTGCCCTGGCTCAGGAGATCGAAGGCCTCGCGCAGCTCCACCGGCGACGACGAATACGTCGTCGAGAGCGTCAGCTCCCGGTGATAGAGCTCGGCGAGGGCCAGAGGCAGGCTCTCGCCGCTCCCACCCGCGAAATAGTGGAGATGGCCGCCGTCGCGAGCGTGGGCGGCCGCCCACGGCAGGAGCGCGGCGCCACCCGCCGTCAGCATGACCACGTCGGCGCCGCGGCCGTCCGTGGCCTCGTCGAGCGCCCGATCGAGCTCGGCGTCGGAGTCGAAGACCCGCGCGCCCGCACCGCGCCCGAGCGCGCGGCGGACCGGCATCAGATCGCTGCCGAAGACGGTTGTCCCGGAAAGGGTGAAGGCCTGGATGAGGAGACAGCCGATGGACCCGAGCCCGACCACGATCACGGTGTCGCCCCGCTCCACCCGGCAGCGCTTGACCGCGCGAAGGCAGCAGGCCAAGGGCTCGGTGAAAGACGCCGACTCGTCGCTCATGGCCTCGGGAAGCGCGAAGGTCGCGTGATCGACATTGGGCGCGGGCACGCGGCAGAGCTCGGCGAATCCGCCCGGGTCGAGATTGATGCGCTTGAAGTGGCGGCACATGGAGGCGCTGCCCCGCCGGCAGTAGTGGCAGGCGAAGCACGGCACGTGGTGGGCGGCCACGATGCGCTGCCCGCGCGCGGAACCGCGCGCACGCCCGCGCCCACCTGGGCGATGTCCCCCACCACCTCGTGGCCGAAGACGGCAGGGGCCTTCGTGCCCGGGCTCGTCACCTTCAGATATGTCCGAGCCGCAGAGGCCGCAGCCGCGCACGCGGACGAGCAGCTCGCCCGGCCCGGCCGCCGGCTCCGGCCAATCCTGCAGCTCGAGGGTGCCCGCCTCCGTATAGACTCCGGCCTTCATGACCGCGACCGTCTTTCTCCCCATCGCGAGCGGATCCAGCAGCGAAGGGCGATGGCCGAGCTTCTTCGGCGTGGGCACGCGCACCCGCTCGCCGAAGACACGGAAGCGGCGGTGCTCCATGAGTCTCAAGCAGGGCGAAGTAGGTGCGGCCCATGATCTCGGCGGCGAACAGGGTATGCGCGTCGGCCGCTGGGCAGCGCCGCCCACGCGCGCTCGTAGTAGGAGCGGGCGCGCGGCCGCCTCGTAGCTCCATGAGCTCGGACGAACTCAGGGGTGTAGCGCCCCGCGGCCAGATCGTCTGCCGGTGACGCCGAACCGCTCGAGGTCCTCCTGGGGGAGGTAGACGCGCCCGGCGCGCGCGTCGGGCTCCACGTCGCGCATGATGTTGGTCAGCTGGAGGGCCACCCCGAGGTTCGACCGCGTACTCGCGGGCCCGCGGGTCCGAGTACCCGAAGATCTCGATGCAGCAGAGTCCTACCGCGGAGGCCACGCGGTAGCAGTAGGGGTAGAGCTCCTCGAAGGTCTCGTAGGTGCGAGCGGTCGAGGTCCATCTCCACGCCCGCGATGATCTCGTTGAGCGCCTCGCGGGGAATGGTGAAGAGCCGCACCGCCTCCTGCAGCCGCTGCGCCGCCGGATGCTCCGGTCTACCCTCGAACACCTGCACGATCTCCGCCCGCCAGCGCTCGAGCTCCTCGCGCTGCGCGCGCGGTCGTGCGCCGATAGTCCACCGCGTCGTCCACGATGCGACAGAAGCGCGTACACGGCGTAGATGGCCTCGCGCTGAGGCCGGGGCAGGCAGAGGAAGGCGTAGAAGAAGTTCGAGCGGCTCTTGCGCGTGAGCGTCGAGACGAACTGCGTCGGGCTCAGCGCCATCAGGCGACCGGCGCGGACGGGGCGCGTAGCCGCGGTCGACGAACCAGGTGACGGCGTCGCGCAAGGCCTCTTCGGCAGGCGTCTGGGGCAGGCCGAGCTCGCGCACCGCCTTGGCCGCGCTGAAATACATCCGCTTGCGTCCCATGCGCACGGCATTCAGAGGCACCTGGGGCGTGCCGCCGCTCACGCGCGCCGCCCCTTCCATGCAGAGGGCGGCGAGCCAGGCGACTCCGTAGGGCACGCGGAACCGCGGGCGGCGCACGCCGGTGAGCGCGGCCAGCACCCGGAAGATCTCGATGAGGGACAGGTTCTGATTCCCAGGATGTAGTTCTGCCCCACCCGTCCCGCTCCGCGGCGAGGATGTGGCCGCGAGCCACGTCGCGCACGTGGACGATGTTGAGGCCGGTGTCGATGGAGCCGAGCATCTTGCCGCGGAGGAAGTCCACGATCATCTGGCCGGTCGGGCGTGGGCTTGACGTCCCACGGCCCGATGGGCGCCGAGGGTTGACGATGACGACCGGCGCGCCCCGAGCCGCCCACTCCTCGGCCACGCGCTCGGCGAGGAACTTCGACGCCTTGTAGGGCCCGACCATGTCGCTCGAGCGCCACCGGGCGTCGTCTCGTCGCCCGGCGTGCCGTCCTTGGGAATGCCGAGCGCGCCCACGGTGGACGTGTAGACGATGCGCTCGGCCCCGCACTGGCCGCCGCTTCCAGGAGGTGGCGCGTGCCGTCCACGTTGGCGCGGTAGAGCTCGCGCGAGTCGCGCGCCCACAGCCGGTAGTCCGCGGCGACGTGGTAGACGCGCCGGACGCCCGCGACCGCGCGCCTCGAGTGAGCCGGATCGAGTCAGGTCGCCCTCCGCGATCTCGCACCGCGCACCCCTCGAGCGCGCGTGCGGTCGCCGCCGCTGCCGCGCGAGCGACGCGCACCGTCGCGGCCGTCCGCGAGAAGCTCGCGGACGAGATTGGCGCCCACGAATCCAGTGCCGCCGGTGACGAGCGCATCCATGGCTGCGCCGTCCTAGCGCCGCCAGCCAGGCGAGCGAGTCCGCCACGGCTGCCGAGGGCCTGCCGCGACGCGCGCCGAGACTGGAGGGCGGCCGCGAAAACCCGTGGCCGCGCGAGAGCGAGCATCCTGCCCACTCGGATATGACCGTCGTTGTCCATGAGGGCCATCGGCTCCTCGGGAGCGTCTCGCGGGCATCATCGGAAATTCCACGCAGGATCATGGAGGCACAGCCGTGCCGGGACGCCGTCTCGAGGATGGCCGCGGATTCCATGTCCACCGCCACGCCGCCGTGCCTCGCGCGCAGCGCCGCCTTGGCCTCCGGAGTGGCCACGACCTGGCTCGAAGACACCATGGCCCCCGTGGAGGCATTGGCCCCTGCGCCGCCGCCCGCTGGCTCGCGCTCGCGGTGACGGAAAGGCGGGCGCCACCTCCATCGATCACGCGTGTCAGACACCACGAGGTCGCCCACGTGGAGCCGGGGATCGAGGGCGCCGCACACCCCGGCCGACACCACGAGAGGACAGTCAGAGTCGGATAGGAGAGCGGGCCAGCGTTCCTTCAGGCGGCCGGCGCCGATGCCGACAGGGGCGATGCGGAAGGTTCCGCCTCCAAACGCGAGGAACGGCAGGGAGGGAGCGGCGGCAGGGAGAGCGCCCGGGCCAGGGCCCGAGTCTCGAGCTCAACCGCCGTGAGAACCAGGATCGCTACCAAGCCGGTCGGCACCGGACGCCGTGCCCCGGAGCGCCTTTTCCCTTCTCCTTGCGCTCGACCCAGGCCTTCCAGCTGTTGCCGGCCGCGGTGTCCTTGCCCGGTGAACTTGATGGTGGCGATGTCGCGGTAGGGGATGTTGAACGGGCCGTCGCCCCGCTCGTCGAAGAGCTGGATGAAGGGCTCCGGCGCATCGGCGTTGCGATTGAAGATGTAGCCGACGATCTCGGATCCGTCGCGCCTTCACGACCGTGGTGTTGCCCCGGTAGTCGAAGGCGAACTCCACTACCTCCTGGAGCGACATGTAGTCGTTGATCTGGGGCACCCAGCCCTTCGAGCGTCATGCCGCTCCCCTAGAGCTTGCCGGTGAGGCGTGACCGCCACCGTCTCCGCGAAGCCCTTCACGGAGCTGAACGTGTAGTCCACCGCCGTCGCCTCGTACCCGCAGTGGACCATGCAGTCGCGGCACTTCTCGTTGCCGCTCTTCTTGCCGTAGTTCTCCCACTGCGTGGTCGTCCATCAGCTCCTGGAAGGTCGCGGCATAGCCCTCCTGGAGGAGGTAGCAGGGGCGCTGCCAGCCGAACATGTTGAAGGTGGGGTTGCCCCACGGGGTGCACTCGAAGTCCTGCTTGCCCATGAGGAAGCGGAGGAACAGCGGCGACTGGTTGAACTTCCACTGCCGCTTGCGGCTTCGAGAGCATCTCGGTGAAGAGCTGGTTGGTCCGCGTCTGGCGCAGGAAGTGCTCCTGGTCGGGCGCCTTCGAGTAGCTGTAGCCGGGGAGAGCATCATGCCCTCGACGCCCAGGTTCATCATCTCGTCGAAGAACTGCCGCATCCGGAGAGGCGAGGCGCCGTCGAACAGGGTGGTGTTGGTGGTCACGCGGAAGCCGCGCTCGAGCGCCGCCTTGATCCCCTCCACCGCCTCGTCGAAGACGCCGTCGCGGCACACCGCCTCGTCGTGCTCCTCGCGAAGCCCGTCCATGTGCACGCTGAAGGTGAGGTACTTGGACGGCGTGAACAGGTCGAGCTTCTCCTTCAGCAGGATGGCGTTGGTGCAGAGGTAGATGTACTTCTTCCGCTTGACCAGCTCGACGACCAGCTTGTCGATGTCGGGGTACATGAGCGGCTCGCCGCCCGGGAATGCTCACGATGGGCGCGCCGCACTCGTCCACGGCCCGCAGGCACTGCTCGACGGTCAGGTGCTTCTTGAGGATCTGCGCCGGGTACTGGATCTTGCCGCAGCCGGCGCAGGCGAGATTGCAGCGGAACAGCGGCTCGAGCATCAGGACGAGCGGGTAGCGCTTCCGACCCGCTGAGCTTCTGCTTGAGCACGTAGCTCGCGACCGTACACATCTGGGAGACGGGTACGCTCATCTCGTCAAACACCCCTCTTATCTGTTGCGGCGGTGGCCGCGGGCCTGCCGCCCCTCTGTGGAGAGCCTCCCAACCTCGGGCCGTGGACAGCGCCCGCAGTCGATAGAGTACCAGAATTACAGCCACATGCACGAGGATTCCCGCCCCGAGAAGCCTCCACTCCCCGATCCGGCCGGTCATGGCCAGCATGAAGCACAGCACTCCGTAGTAGAGGCCGATCCCCCGACCGGTGAGCCGGGCGGCCGGGGCCGCCGTCTCGCTACCCAGAGATAGCCGCCCACGATGGCGGAGCCCACGAGCGCCCAGCCCACGAAGTTCGAGATGGGCACGCCGAAATAGACCCCGCCCTCCGCGTAGTAGAAGACGTGGCCGAGGAACCAGCGCTCGCCGCGCACGGCCAGCGGATCGATGACGACGTCGAGCAGCATCATGAGAACGCCGGCCAGGGCGAGGGGCGCCCATCCGGCTGCCCTGGCGAGCGCCCAGCGCGCGAGGCAGTACGAGGCGTAGGCGAGGAACGGGAAAGACAGGGGATCGAAGAAGGGCACGTTCGAGATGAAGAGCTCGCGCCCCGCCGTGGCTCCTGTGTAGTGGTAGAGACCGAAGGGAATACCCACGCGGGTGGACGCGTATTCGGCCGAGAAGGCCACCGCGAATCCCCAGACGAGCCAGCCCGCCGCGCGCCGCCAGCCCAGGTCGCGCCCGGCCAGCAGGAGGAACACGGTGAGGAAAACGAAAACGTAGAGCCGCTGCGCGATGGTCGCCGCGAGGAGGCTCGGCCAGGTGGCCGGATCAGCGCCCATGACCAAGACCTTAACGAACTCGGGCACGCTTTTCAACGTCAGGGCGCGTGCCGGTCTCGCTCGCCTGTGCTAGTATCGAGCGATGCGCGCCACCCATTTCTTCCGGAATCGGGCGTGACTCCGCCGACGATCAGTTCACTCCGAGGTCGATACCGCCATCGAGAGGGCGCAGGCCGCGCTCTCGCCGCGCAGGCGCCCGACGGGCACTGGGTGGGCGAGCTCGAGGCCGATAGCACCATCACCAGCGAGTACCTCCTCCTCTGTCACATGCTGGACCGGGTGGATCGCGACCGGGAAGCCAAGATGGTGAAGTACCTCCGCGAGCGCCAGCTGCCCGACGGTGGCTGGAGCCTCTACGAGGGCGGGCCGCCGAACATCTCCGCCACCATCAAGGCCTACTTCGCCATGAAGGTGGCCGGGGTGAGCGTGGACGACCCGGCCATGGAGCAGGCGCGGGCACGCATTCGCGACTGGGGCGGCCCCGTCGAAGCCAACGTCTTCACCAAGATTCTCCTCGCCCTCTTCGGCGAGTACGACTGGCGCGGCGTGCCCTCCATGCCCGTCGAGATCATGCTGTTGCCCCGCTGGTCGTACTTCAACCTGCTCGAGGTCTCGTACTGGTCCCGCACGGTGATCGTGCCTCTTCTCATCCTCATGGACTCCAAGCCGGTGAAGCGGCTCCCCGACTCGTGCCGGCTCGACGAGCTCTGGCCGGTGCCGCGCGAGCAGGCGAGCCTCCGGCTCAAGCGCGATCCCGCGTCCCTTTTCCCCCAAGCGCTTCATCTGGAAGAACCTCTTCATCGGGGTGGACGATGCCCTCAAGGGCTGGGAGCGGCTGGGCCCGCGCCCGTTCCGCGGACGCGCCCTCGAGGCGGCCCGGCGCTGGCTCGAGGAGCGGCTGGCCGTGCCGGGAGGACTGGGCGGCATCTTCCCGCCATGACCAATGCCGTCCTCGCCCTCAGGACGCTCGGATATCCCGAGGATCATCCGCTCATCACCGGCCAGATCAAGGAGATCGAGAACCTGGGCGTCGAGACCAGCGGACGCGCTCCACTACCAGCCCTGCGTCTCTCCGGTCTGGGACACCTCGCTCGCCGCCAACGCGCTCATCGAGTCGGGGCTTCCCCCGATCACCCGCAGCTGATCCGCGCCGGCGAGTGGATGATGGACAAGCAGATCACCGTGCCGGGCGACTGGCAGGTCAAGCGGCCCGACGTGCCGCCGGGCGGCTGGCCCTTCCAGTACCACAACGACTTCTATCCCGACCTCGACGACTCGGCCATGGTCATGATGGCCCTCGCCAAGACGCAGGGACTCGATGCAGATCGCCGCGCCCGCTGCATCGAGCGCGGCCTCAACTGGTTCCTCGGCATGCAGGGCGGCGACGGCGGCTGGGGCTCCTTCGACGCCGACAATGACCGGCTCATCTTCAACAACATTCCCTTCGCCGACCACGGCGCCCTCCTCGATCCCTCGACGGAGGACCTGACCGGACGCGGGCTCGAGCTGCTCGGCACCCTCGGCCACGGCCTCGAGCATCCCGCCGCGCAGCGGCGCTCGGCTTCATCCGGCGGACCCAGCATCAGAGCGGGGCGTGGTACGGACGCTGGGGCGTCAACTACGTCTACGGCACGTGGTCGGTGCTCCGCGGGCTCGGGGCCATCGGCGAGGACTGCTCCAAGGACTACGTGCAGCGTGCCATCCGCGTGGCTCGAAGAGCGGCAGAACGCCGACGGAGGCTGGGGCGAGACGCTCACCTCCTACGAGGACGAGGAGCTGGCGGGACGCGGCGAATCCCTGCCGAGCCAGACGGCCTGGGCCCTCTCGCGCCTGTTCGCGGCCGGGCGCGCGCGACGGCCCCGCGGTGGAGAAGGGCGTGCGCTATCCTGATCGACCGGCAGGGCGCCGACGGCACCTGGGAGGACCCGCTCTGGAACGGCACGGGCTTCCCGCGCGTCTTCTACCTCAAGTACCACCTCTACGCGAAGTACTTCCCGCTGTGGGCACTGGGCGTCTATCGGAGCGCGAGCGGCGTGACCGAGGGCCGTCCGATGCCGCGCGCTCTGCCGCCACCGGCGCGCTGGATCGGAACGCTGGGGTATCTCACCCTCTACGTCGTCGGCTCGCTCGGACGGTTCGGCCGCGTTCCTCGGCCACGCCGCGGCCCTCGTCTTCATCCCGCCCGCTCAAGCTCGGCCGACTCGCCGGACGCATCTACTTCATCGGCTTCAAGTCGCTCATCATCGTCATCCTCACCGGCGCCTTCACGGGCATGGCCCTCGGCCTCCAGGTTTTCCTGACCCTGCAGCGCGTGGGCTCCGAGGCGTTCGTGGGACCGGCGGTGGGCATCTCCCTCCTGCGCGAGCTCGGCCCCGTGCTCACCGCGGTGTTCGTCACGGGCCTGCGCCGGCTCGGCGCTCACCGCCGAGCTCGGCATCATGCGCATCACCGAGCAGATCGACGCCCTCATGGTCATGGCCCTCAACCCCATGCGCTATCTGGTCGTGCCCGCCATGCTCGCCGGCGTGATCACCTTCCCATGCTGACCGCCATCTTCGACGTGGCGGGCATCTACGGCGGCTATCTCGTCGCCGTCATCCTGCTCGGGCTGTCGCCCGGCACCTACTTCGGCCAGATGCAGGCCTTCACCGACATGACCGACGTCATGGTGGGATTCTGGAAATCCCTGGCCTTCGGCGTGCTCGTGCCCTGGGTCTGCACGTACAAGGGCTTTCACTGCGGCCACGGCGCCGAGGGTGTATCGCGCGCCACCACCGAAGCGGTCGTGCTCTCCTGCGTGCTCATCCTCATCTTCAACTACTTCCTGGGCTCGGTCCTCCCGTGATCCGCATCCAGGGACTGCGCAAGTCCTTCGGCGGCCAGCCTGTCCTGCGCGGCGTGGACCTCGACGTCGCCACGGGCGAGATCATGGTCATCATCGGCCGGAGCGGCGGCGGCAAGTCGGTGCTCCTCAAGCACCTCCTCGGGCCTCTTGCGTCCCGACGCGGGCGCGGTGCTGCGTGGACGGGACGGACATCACCGCGCCTCCGGGGCGCCGACCTCGAGGCGGTGCGCCGGCGCTACGGCGTGGTCTTCCAGGGCGGGGCCCTCTTCGACTCCATGTCCGTCTTCGACAACGTGGCCTTCCGCTCCGCGAGAAGACGAACACGAGCGTGGCGGAGATCGCCCGGCGCGTCGAGGAAGAGGCTGGCCCAGGTCGGTTTGGTGGACATGGGGCACAAGAACCCCGCGGAGATCTCCGGAGGCATGCGCAAGCGGGTGGCCATCGCGCGGGCCCTCGTGACGGAGCCGGAGATCGTCTTCTTCGACGAGCCCACCACCGGGCTCGACCCGATCCTCGTCAACACCATCCACCGGCTCATCCAGGATCTGCATCGCAAGTTCCGGTTCACCGCGGTCATGGTCAGCCACGAGATCCCCGAGATCTTCGAGATCGCCGATCGCGTGGCCATGCTCCACGAGGGCGTCATCGTGGAGACGGGGGACGCGCGAGCCATCCAGAACTCGGCGAACCCCGTCGTGCAGCGCTTCATCCGCGGGGAGGTCGAGGCCGCCCACAATGCCGCATGAAGTGAAGGGAGACGCCGCATGAAGCGTTCCGCGCTGGACATCGCCGTGGGAGTGTTCGTGATCCTCGGCATCTTGGCATTGGGCTGGCTTTCGATTAGACTCGGAAAAGTCGAGCTGTGGGGCGGGGAAATTACGTCGTCACCGCGGATTTTCCCTCGGCGGGCGGACTCAAGACCGGGTCGTCGATCGAGATCGCGCGGCGTGCAGGTGGGCCGGGTCACCGCGATCCGGCTGGCACAACTATCAGGCGCGCGTGGTCATGGCCATCGACAACGGCGTGAAGCTCACGGAAGACTCCATCGCGTCGATCAAGACCAAGGGCCTCATCGGCGAGAAGTTCATCCAGCTCAGCCCCGGCGGATCGGACAAGATCATCAAGCCGAACGGCAAGATCACCGAGGTGGAGCCGCCCATCGATCTGGAAGAGCTGCTGTCGAAGTACGTTTTCGGCAAGGTCTAAAGGCAACCCACATCAGTGGAGGATCATCGATGACAGGTCGTCGCTCATCTCTGACCACGTCGGCGGGCCGGCGCGGGCTGGCTTGGCGCATCGTCCTCGCCGCCCTTCTCCTCCTGTCCGTGGCTCCGAAAGCTGGGCGGGTCCCGCCCAGGACCAGCTCAAGGGCGCTATCGACCGCGTGGTCAGCACCCTCGAAAGCCCGGCCCTCAAGGGCGATAGCAAGGTGGCGGAGCGGCGCGCGGCGGTCCGGAAGATCGCCGACGAGATCTTCGATTTCGGCGAGATCGCCCGCCGGGCCCTGGGCCGCTACTGGCAGCCTCTGACGGAGCCCCAGCGCACGGAGTTCGTCGGGCTCTTCGCCGACCTGCTCGAGCGCTCCTACATCTCCAAGATCGAGCTGTACGGTGGTGAGAAGATCATCTACAGCGGTGACCGCGTGGAGGGAGACCTCGCCACCGTGAGCACCAAGATCATCACCAAGAACGGCACCGAGGTGCCCGTCGACTACCGGCTCTTCAAGAAGGGCGACCGGTGGATGGTGTACGACGTCAACATCGAGGGCATCAGCCTCGTGTCCAACTACCGGACCCAGTTCAACAAGATCATCCAGACCAACGGCTACAACTCCCTCGTGGAGCGCATGAAGGTCAAGCAGAACGAGTTCCTCGAGGAAGGCGGGGGCAAGCGAAAGGCCCAGAAGTAGGGTGCCCGTGGCCGCGCCGGTGCCCGATTCGGGGCCGGCGCGGCACCCTCCACCGTCGTCCCGCTTTCCCTTCGTCCGGCTCGTCCTCATCGGAGCCGGCCTCGCCTTCGTGGCCTGGCTCTTCTGGGACCTCGGTCCGGCCGCCGTCTGGAACACCTTCCGCGCCCTCGGCTGGCGCCTCGCCCTCGTGATGTTCGTGCCGTTTTGCGGGGCGGTCGCTCTCGACACGCTCGGCTGGCGTGTGCTCCTGCCCGGCGGCCGCCCGGGCGTGGCCGCGCTCACCGGCGCCCGTCTGGCCGGGAGGCGGTCAACCTCGCCACCCCCACCGCCTCGGTAGGTGGCGAGCCCCTCAAGGCCTATCTCATACGCGACCGGATTCCCTGGACCGGGGCCTCGCCTCAGTGGTCGTGGACAAGACGGCCATGGTGATCGGCCAGGCCGTCTTTCTCGCGAGCGGTCTTGTCCTCGCCGTTACCGCCCTCGACGCGCCGAGGGACGTATCCGCGGCCATGGGCGTGCTCCTCGCCGCGGAGGTGCTGGGCGTGGGCGGATTCATCGCGGTGCAGCTCCGCGGTGGGGTGAGGGGAGCGGGCCGCGTTCTCCAGCGCCTCGGCGGGGCCCCGCCGGCGAGTATCAGGATCTGCTCGGCAAGGTGGAAGACCGCCTCGTCGATCTCTATCGCCGGCGGGAACGCGCGTCGCCGCCTCGGCGATGCTCCACGCGGGTGGCTGGGCGGTGGGCGGGCTCGAGATCTACATCGTGGTGAGACTCTCGGGCATCCCGGTCGACCTCGGAACGTCATTCGTGCTCGAGGCCCTGAGCACGGCCGTTCGATTCGCCACCTTCATGATCCCGGGCTCGCTGGGAGCGCTCGAAGGCGGCAACGTGGCCGCCTTCGCCCTCTTCGGATTGCCGGGGCGGCCGGCCTCGCCTTCTCGCTCGTTCGACGATTGCGGGAAGCCACGTGGGCGGTGATAGGTCTGGGCGCGCTCGCCGTCTTCAAAGCGCATCCCTCGGTGCCGCTCGACGGGCCAACGGGCACCTGAAGTTACGGAAGCGCCGGCGCTATGGTAAGCTGAGCCGTCTTTAAACCAACCATTTGGAGGTACACGTGGGATCCGTACGCGTCGCCATCGTCGGAGTCGGCAATTGCGCCTCGGCACTCGTTCAGGAGTTCACTACTACAAGCAGGCCCCTGACGACGGCTTCATTCCGGGTCTCATGCGTCCCCGCCTGGCCGGGTACCACGTGGGTGACATCGAGTTCTCGGCGGCCTTCGACGTCGACGTCAACAAGGTCGGGCTCGATCTGTCCCAGGCGATCTGGGCCAAGCCCAACAACACCGTGCGCTTCGGCGAGGTGCCCCACCTGGGCGTGCCCGTCCAGCGCGGCATGACCCACGACGGCCTCGGCCACTACCTCTCCCAGATCATCACCAAGGCGCCCGGCCCCACCGTGGACATCGCGGGCATACTCCGCGAGACACGCACGGACGTGGTGGTGAATTTCCTGCCCGTGGGCAGCGAGATGGCGACCAAGTGGTACGTGGAGCAGATCCTCGACGCGGGTGCGGCTTCGTCAACTGCATCCCCGTGTTCATCGCGCGGGAAGAGTACTGGCGGCGGCGCTTCGAGGAGCATGGGCTGCCCGTGGTGGGCGACGACGTCAAGTCACAGGTGGGCGCCACCATCGTCCACCGGATCCTGACCAAGCTTTTCATGGACCGCGGCGTCCGCATGGAGCACACGAGCCAGCTCAATGTCGGGGGCAACACCGACTTCCTGAACATGCTCGAGCGCTCGCGCCTCGCCTCCAAGAAGATCTCCAAGACCGACGCCGTCCGCTCGCAGCTCGCCCACGACATGGCCGCCGACGACATACACATCGGGCCCAGCGACTACGTGCCGTGGCTCAGCGACCGCAAGTGGGCGCATATTCGCCTCGAGGGCCGCTCCTTCGGCGACCAGCCCATCAACGTCGAGCTCAAGCTCGAGGTGTGGGACTCGCCCAACTCGGCCGGAGTGGTCATCGACGCCATCCGCTCGTGCAAGATCGCCATGGATCGAGGCCTCAAGGGCGCGCTCCTCGCCCCTCGGCCTACCTGATGAAGTCGCCGCCCGAGCAGTGGTCGGACGAGACCGCGCGCGTGCGGCTCGAGCGCTTCATCGACGGCGGCGTCTAACCGGATTCCCATCCTGGCGTTCAGGCCGCGCTGGCCCTCGGTGATACACTTGGGCGAACGAATGGTCGCTATCACATGATCGCCATATCGCGGACCGGCCGGCTCCTGCGCCGCCTCGTGCGGCTGTCCTGCCGCCGGCCCCTTGTGACCACGGCCATCTCGCTTCTCCTCGCGGTGGCCGGCGTCACCTACACCCTTCACACCCTGAGCTTCCGCACGTCCGGGCGCGACCTCCTGCCCCAGAACGCCGGATACATCGTCCGCTACAACCAGTACGCCCGCGACTTCGGCGAGCTCGAGGACATCGTCATCGTCATCGAGGCGCGGACGTTCGAGGCCGCCAAGGCCTACGCGGCCCGCCTCGTCCATGAGCTGCGCGTTTCCCCATCAAGTTCCCCCGCGTGACCTACCGCGTGGATCCCCAGCGCTTCGAGGGCCGGCAGCTCCTCTACCTGCCCACCGAGCAGCTCAAGGAAGTGCGCGACCGCATCTTCGACTACCAGGAATTCATGGAGAGCTTCGCGGGCGATCCGAGCTTGGCCCGACTGGTGGAGGGCGCCAACGCGGCGATGGCCTCGGCCTTCGTGTCGAATCTCTTCGATCTGGGCCTCGAGAAGGGCGGGGGCGAGAACACCCGGTTCCTCCAGCTCGTGCTCGACCAGATATCCGACCGGCTCGATCGGCCCACACCCTACCGCTCGCCGTGGGGCACCCTGTTCTCGCTGGGCGAGCGGCCGGCCGACGCGGGGTATTTTCTCTCCGACGACAAGAGCCTGCTCTTCGCCCTCGTCGGAGACGCCCAGAGTCTGACAAGGGCAGCTTCACGGGCGACCGGCACGCCATCGAAGTCATCCGGGGCGTGATCGCGAAGCTCAAGCCAGATTTCCCCAACGTGCAGGCAGGCGTGACGGGCGGCCCCGTCCTCTCCAACGACGAGATGACCGCCGCCTTCGAGGACAGCAGCGTCGCCACGGTGATCGCTTTCGCTCTCACCCTCCTCGTCATGATGCTGGCGTTCTGGCGGGTGGGCAAGCCGCTCCTCATGCTGGCGGTGCTCGCGGTGACGCTCGCGCTGGTCCATGGGGATCATCGCCCTGACCGTCGGGCCACCTGACCATCTTCTCGGTGATGTTCATCTCCATCGTCATCGGGATCGGCATCGACTACGGCATCTACTTCCTCTTCCGCTACGAGGAGGAGATCTTCCTCGGGCGCAATCTGAAGGATGCCCTCCAGCTCACGGCAGCCCGCACCGGCCCCGGCATGCTCATCGGGGCCCTCACCGCGGGCTTCACCTTCTACGTCCTGATGCTCACCGACTTCCGCGGCATCCAGGAGCTGGGCTTCATCGCGGGCACGGCCATCCTCATGGCCTGGCTCGGCATGATCACGCTCTTCCCCGCCCTCCTCATGCTGGTGGACCGGCATCATGCGGAGCGGCCCCGCCACCAGGCGCCGCGCGCCTACGCCATCGAGCGCATGCACGTGCCGGTGCTCGATCGCATCACCAGCTATCCCAAGACGGTGCTCACCGTGGCCGGGATCGCCACGGTAGCCTCCCTGGGCGCCGTCCCCTTCGTGGGCTTCGACTACAATCTCCTCAATCTCCAGGCGAAGGGCACGGAGTCCGTGCTGTGGGAGAAGCGCATCCTCGCCACCACGGGGCGCTCCGGCTTCAATGGGCTCGCCTCCGCCACCACCCTCGAGGAGCTGCGCAAGAAGCAGGAGGCCTTCGAGAAGCTGCCCTCGGTGTCGGACGTCGACTCCGTGCTCCGGGTGATTCCCGACAACCAGCAGGAGAAGATCGGCATCGTCAAGACCTTCGCCCCCATCATCGCTCCCGTGCGCGTGGGCCGCTCGAGCCCGGTGGACATCGAGCGGCTCTCCGGGCCCTCGGCGAGCTCGAGCGCCGCCTGGACATCTTCGCCACGGAAGCGGGCGACAAGCTGCCCAAGGATCTCAAGGATCTCCGGGCCAAGACGGCGGCGCTTCTCAAGACGCTCAAGACCGCCGACCGGGAAGTCGTAGAGCCCGCCCTGTCCCACCTGCAGTCCCAGCTCTACCGGGACTTCACGAGCAAGTTCTTCGATCTCCAGCGCAACCTCAATCCTCGCCCCGTGGTGCTTGCCGACGTCCCCGAAGAGATCCAGCGGAAGTTCATAGGCAAGCGCGGAAACTTCCTGCTCCAGATCCACCCCAGGGTGGACATCTGGGAGAGGGAAGGCGCGCGGACGTTCGTGCGCGAGCTGCGATCGGTGGATCCCGACGTCACGGGCGCGCCCATCATCACTTACGAAGCGATCGGCTACATGGAGCGCGCGTACTACCAGGGCACCATCTACGCCTTCCTCGTGGTGGGGATTCTTTCCTTCCTGATGATACGGCGGGTGAAGGAAACCCTGCTCGCGCTGCTCCCCTCGTGCTCGCCCTCTTGTGGACGATTGGCCTCATGCGCGTCTTTGGGATCCAGTTCAACATGGCCAACGTCTGGGGCCTCCCCTCATCATCGGCGCCTCGGCGGAGTTCGGGCTGAACGTCATGGTGCGCTACCTGGAAGGCCGCGATCACGGCGGTCCTCTCGTGGCACGAAGCACGGTGATGGCGGTCGCCCTGAGCGGCGTCAGCACCATGGTGGGCTTCGGAAGCCTGATGATCGCCCGTCACCAGGGCATCTACAGCCTGGGACTCCTCCCTCACCCTCGGCTCAGCCTGCGGACTGTTCGCCTCGCTCGCCGTCCTCCCCGTCATCCTCCGCCTGATCACAAAACGCGTCGCTGCTCCCGCCACGCCCGCCGTAGCGCCCAGCCTCCACCGCCGCCTAATCCCTGGTTCTGGGAGATCGCTGGCGGCACAGGCCAGCGAGAAGGGTCCAGATGCGAGGCGGCGCCCGAAGGCCGCGCGCGAGGCGTAGTCTCTCTACGTTGAGCGCGAGGCCGAGGGCGCCAACGAAGCAGATGGGCCCTTATCGGTGGCCGGGACTAGAACGCGTCGGGGCGGCGGCAATGCGCTCGAGGTCGGCGTGGGTGTATGAGCCGAGGCTGCGGAAATCGAGGTCGGTGTAGTTCTTGATCCAGCGCATGGCGACCTTGACCGCCTTGCCGTAGCGCGCCTCGGTTTCCGCGTCCTTCTTCGGCATGAGGCGCAGGATGTCTTCCGCCTCCTCCTGCAGGAGGCGCTTGACCATGGGGAAGTCGTGCACCTGCGACGGATCGCTAGAATCCTTCGCGTGGTGGCGGATGCGCTGGGCGATCTGCGCCACCGACATGCGCCCCGTGGCCAGGTCTTCCATGAGGGCCGGATGAACGCCCGGCTTGCCCGCGAGGCTGTCGATGCCCTTGGCCCCGCGCCCGCCCAGCCATCCCTCGACGTACTCGATGACCATGCGCGCGTTGCGGCGCGTGCCCCCACCGTGACCGGTCCTGCCGGCACCTCGATCTTCACCGGATAGTTGGCGGGATCGGTCATGGCCGCGGTAGGCGGGCGGCCCGAGGCGGCGGCCTTCTTGAAGGGATCGCCCGCCGTCTTCATGTGGAAGATGTGGGCGACCCAGGCGCGGATGAAGCCCTGCTCCGCCTCCCACTCCTTGTCGGCGCGAATGGACTCGGCGGCGGCGCGATTCACTTCCGGATCATTGCTCGGCAGCGCGGTGGCCATACCGCCGATGGGCACCGCCCCCGCTTGAGACAGATGGCCACGAGGCGCCGGAAGATGTTCGCGAGGAAGGGCGTGGTCTTGATGTCGACTCCGAATCGATCAGGCCACACGGACTTCGGGTCGGCCATGACAAACTCGAAGATGGAGGCCTTGAGATCCCACCGCGCCGCATTGAGCCCCGCCGCATAGGGACCGAGGGCGTAGAGCATCTCCTCCATGAGGTACACGGCGGGGAGAGACTCGACGAGGGGAATCCCGCGGATGACCGCATCTGCGAGAGAGGGCAGATGGCGCCGGCTCGCGTCGAAGAAGTCGCGGTACCATGCCACCTCCTCCGCGCTCTCGACCTTGGGCAGGTAGAAATAGATGCCCTGGCCCCGGCCCGCCTGGGCCCGCCCCGCGTAGAACAGGGTGAGGGCGGTGCCCACGATGGCCGCGGGCACCGGCCGCCCGTCCACGCTCACTTCCGGCTCATCGAGGTGGAGGGCCCGCTCCCGATGCATGAAGAAGGGCAGCTCGCCCGGCGCGATGCGGTATTCCCGGCCCCGCGCCGCGTCGGAGAAGGCAAGCTCACCGTTCACCGCGGCGAGCCGATTGTGGGCGGCCCGCACCGTATCGACGAGCCGGTGGCCCGCGGAGTCCTCGTCGTCGTCGAGATCGCCCTCCGCGCGCTCCCCTTCCGGTCCCGGGTTGAGGGCATTGATGAACATGCTCGTGATGGAGCATGGTCCCGAGATCTCGATGCCGGGCCGCCGGAGATCCTCGGGTACCGGCGGCACCTTCCAGTCGCCCGCGGTGGCGGCGGAGGCGGGCTGAGGTCCGGGCAGCGTTCCCTGCTCCAGCGCGCGCCGGAGCACGGCATCCCGCTGCCGGCGGAGGGCGTGCACTCTCGGCGTGAAGTCGTCGTGCATCTTGCAGAGGTAGTCGCAGAAGTCGGCGGTGAAGAGCTGGGCCGCCCCGACCACGGGGGCGAAGCGAACGCGCGTCGATACCGTCATTTCAATGCTCCCCGGCTCTGAGTGAGGGACTAGAGCCTGGCCACCTGCACCAGGTTCGAATGCAAGGCGGGGCCTCCGCCCACATCAGCTTCGCGATCGTCGGTGATGGCGTTGACCCCGCGCGCGCCCGCCTGATGCTTGGACCACCAGATGCCCTCGATCACCGCCACCCCGGGCCGGGTGTCCTCGGTGACCGTGGCGGTGAAGCGGGCGGCGCCCCGCGCGCTCCGCACCTCGACGGAATCTCCTCGGCGATCCCGCGCTCCCGCGCATCCTCCGGATGGAGGAAGACCGACGGCCCGTGCTGGCGCCGGCGCAGCATCTCGGACTGGCTGAAGGACGAGTTCAGGAAGAACCGGTTGGGAGGCACGATGCATTGCAGCGGATAGCGCCGGGACACCTCCTCGTTCTCCGGCCCCTCCACGAGCGGGGTCAGGTGGGGAGCGCGGGCAGCCCCGCCTGCGCGAAGGCCGCTGAGACGAACTCGACCTTCCCCGACGGGGTGGGGGCACCGTGCGCGAAGGGCAGATACGGCCGGCCCACCCCGAGACGTACCGAGCGCTCCGCGCGCAGACGCTCATAGGTGATACCGGCGAGCGACGGATCGTTCGACGCCGAGCGCCTCCCGCATCAGGGTGGGCTCGTCCTTGGCGAAGTGCGGATCGGTGAGGCCCATGGCGCGCGCGAGGAGCTGCACCACCTGCCAGTTGGAGCGCGACTCGCCCGCCGGCTCGATCACCGGGTCGGCCAGCTGCACGTAGAGATGCCCGAACGATTTGTAGAGATCGACGTGCTCCATGGAGGTGGTGGCGGGGAGCACGATGTCGGCGTAGTCCGTGGTGTCGGTGAGGTGCTGCTCGTGGACCACGGTGAAGAGGTCCTCGCGCGCGAGGCCCGCCAGTACCAGCTCCTGGTTGGGGGCAATGGAGGCAGGATTCGAATTGTAGACGTAGAGCGCCTTCACGGGCGGATTCAGGTTTGTCTCGGTGAGCACGCGCCCGAGCTTGATCATGTTGACGGTCCGCGGCGCCGGGGTGGGCATGAGATCGCGCCGCTCGAGGGCGGCCAGATCGAGCCCGAAAGAGCGCGACGAGGAGAGCAGGGCGCCGCCCGCCGGATGCGCATAGGCGCCGGTGAGGGCGGGCAGGCACGCGATGGCTCGGCAGGTGCCCCCGCCGTTGTCGTGGCGCGAGAGCCCGATGCCCACGCGGAGGAAAGAGGCCCGGGTGGCTCCGTAGCGCCGCGCGAAGCTCACGATGCTGTCCGGGCTGAGTCCGGTGATGGCCGCCACTCGCTCCGGATCGTACTGCTTGACGTGGTGAGCGAGAGGTCCGAAGCCGAGGGTGGCCCGCTGGATGTAGTCGTGGTCCACCAGCCCTCGCCGATGAGCACATGCATCATGCCCAGAGCGAGGGCGCCGTCGGTGCCCGGTCGCGGCTGGAGATGGAGATCGGCGAGCTTCGCGGTGGGCGTGCGGTAGGGATCGATGCCCACGATGAAGGCGCCGCGCTGCCGCGCCTTCTTGACCAGCGACATGAGGTTGATGTGGGAATAGCTGGCGTTGATGCCCCAGAGCACGACGAGATCGGAGTCCACCATCTGCTCGGAGTCGTTCCCCGCCACCGTGCCCACCGTGGCCATCCAGCCCGTGTAGGCGGTGCTGATGCAGATGGTCCGGTCGAGCTGGGACGCGCCCAGGGCATGGAAGAGCGGGTGACCCGCCCAGTACTGGACGAGCCCCAGAGTGCCCGCGTACGAGAAGGGCAGGATGGCCTCGCCGCCCCACTGGGCGATGATGCGGCGCCACCGATGGGCGATCTCCTCGATGGCGCCGTCCCAGCTCACCCGCTCGAAGCGCCCCTCGCCCTTGGCCCCCACGCGCCGGAGCGGCGTGAGGACGCGCGTGGGAGCATAGAGCCGCTCCGCGTAGTCGTGAACCTTGCCGCAGACGACGCCGCGCGTGAAGGGATGTGTCGAGTCGCCGGCCACCGCGGTGACCCGGCCCTCCTCCACGGTCACGGAGAGCGCGCACTGCGACGGGCAATCGTGGGGACAGACGGAGTGCCGAGTCTCACGCATCGAGGCCACAGAGTAGCACACGTCGTACGGCGCACACATGCAGGTCAGGCCAGGCCGACATGTCCTGCAAGTATCCGGGAAGCCTGCTATCCTCGAGGGCGAGTACAGGCGGCGGCGGACCCCCGGAGGCAGATCTGGAGGGTCGCGCCATGGTTGGGAACTCGACGGCGTCGTCGCACGTTCCCTCGGCGAAGCAACCCTCACCCCACACGCCGACACGGAGGCTTTTATGACAACGACGTGGCGAAAGCTCGTGGGCGCCCTCCTCGCACTCCTGATCATTCCGACCTTTGCCTTCGCCGATGGCGGCGGCGGTGGAGGGGTGGCGGTGGTGGAGGTGGTGGAGGCGGAGGCGGCACGGAGTCGCGGGGCAAGACGGAGGATCCCGAGTACACGGGGGCGGTGCAGGCCATCGAGGCCAAGCAGTTCGCGCGGGCCATCCCCATGCTCGAGAACGTGGTCAAGCGCGAGCCGCAGGAACGCCGACGCCTACAACTGGCTCGCCTACGCTACCCGCAAGAATGGCGATGCGAAGGCGGCCATTCCCATCTACGAGAAGGCCCTCGCCATCGATCCCAAGCACCTCGGCGCCCACGAGTACATCGGGAGGCCTACCTGGTTCTCGACGACCTCGCCCACGCCAAGGAGCACCTCAAGCGGCTCGACAAGCTCTGCCTGTTCAGCTGCGAGCAGTATCGCGACCTCAAGAAGGCCGTGGAGGCGTACGAGAAGAGCAACGGCAAGGTGAAGCCGACGACGGCGTCGAACTGAGCACGTCGCACCACGATTGAAGTTCGCACGCGATTGAAAATCCTCGGGGCGGCTCGTCGCCGCCCCGAGGTATAGTGCTCGAATGCGCGGCCGGCGGAAGAAACTTCATCCGTTCACGACGCCCGTCGCGCAGCGCCTCGCCCTCCTCTTCGCCATCGTCTACTTCGCCCAGGGCATGTGGTATCTGCCCAACCAGACCATCACCATCTCCCTCAAGGATGCGGGACTGTCGGCGGGTCAGGTGGCCACCTTCTTCGCCATCACCACCGTGCCGTGGCTGATCAAGCCCGTCTACGGCCTCCTCTCGGACTTCGTGCCGCTCTTCGGCTTCCATCGCAAGAGCTACCTGATGCTCACCTCGGCCACCGCGGCGGCGGCCGGCATTCTCCTCGGCGTCACGGGGAGCATTCCTACTCGCGGATGGCCATCCTCTTCACCGGCATGGCCCTCGGGGCTCGCCTTCACCGACGTGCTGGTGGACGCCCTCATGGTCGAGAACGGCAAGCCGCTCCGGCCTCACCGGGGCCTTCCAGGCCGTGCAGTGGGGCGCCATCACCGTGGCCTCCATCCTCGTCGGAGAGATCGGCGGCTATCTCGCCGAGCACCGCCGGCTGCACGCCGCCTTCTTCATCGCCGCCTGCTTTCCCTCGTGTCGCTCCTCATGGCCGCGCTCTTCGTGCGCGAGGCGCCCGCCCGGAAAGAGCGCGAGGAGTTCCAGATCACCTGGAGGGCCATCCGCAGGGCGCTCGCCGAGCGCGAGATCTGGGTGGTGGGAGGCTTCATCTTCTTCTGGACGTTCAGCCCATCCTTCGGCCCCGCTCTTCTCTACTATCAGACGGACGTGCTGCACTTCTCGCAGCAGTTCATCGGGCATCTGGGAGCGCTCGCGCGCCGTGGCCGGCGTGGTGGGCGCGCTGATCTATGCGCCCCTCTCGCGCCTCGTGCCCCTCAAGCGCCTGATCAACCTTTCCATCGGCGTCGGGGTGGTGGGGACGCTCGCCTACCTGTTCTACGAGGGCCCGGTCTCCGCCCTCATCATCGACGTGGTGTTCGGCTGCGTGGGCATGACCACCCAGCTCGCCTTCCTCGATCTCGCGGCCAAGTCCTGCCCCCGCCACATCGAGGCGACGTTCTTCGCCCTCCTCATGTCCATCTACAACGGCGGCACCCAGATCTCGCAGAACATCGGGGGCCGGCTCTACGATTCCTTCGGCTACACTCCGCTCGTCCTCGTCTCGACGGCCTTCACCGCCCTGGCGTGGGTGCTCGTGCCGATGGTCCGGATCGACCACATCGAGGCCAAGGCGAAGCGGGCCGAGATGCCCGCCATCTGATGCGGCTGGTTCGGCTGGGCCTGCTCCTCTGCGGAGCGGCGCTCTTCCTGTGGCTCCTCGTCAGCATCGGCCCCGGCGCGATCATCCAGGCCTTCCGGGATCTCTCGTGGCGGCTCCTCATCATTCTCGTCTTTCCCTTTGGGCTGACCACCCCTCCTGGACACCCTCGGCTGGCGCTACGCCTTCCGGCGCGACGCGGTGCCCTTTCCCTCGCTCCTCGCCGCGCGCCTCGCCGGAGAGGCCTTCAATCTCACCACACCCACGGCCTCGGTAGGCGGCGAGGCGGTCAAGGCGTGGCTGGTGAGACCCTGGGCGCCGCTCACCGAGGGTTTGCCCTCCGTCATCGTCGCCAAGACGACGATTGTCATCGGGCAGGCCCTCTTCCTCGTGGTGGGACTGCTGGCCGCTCACGCGGCCTTGCCCTCAGATTCGCTGGTCATCCGCGGCATGCAGTGGCTGCTCGTGGTCCAGGTGGTGGCCGTCGGCGGCTTCGTGGTGGTGCAGGCGGGAGGAGCGCTTCGCGGCAGCACCCGGTGGCTCCGGAAGATCGGCTGGCTGTCGGATCGTCCCCTGGAGACGCTGACCCAGATCAACGACGAGCTCGCTCACTTCTACCGGCGCGAGCCAAGGCGCCTCGCTCTGTCAATCGCCTACCACTTCCTCGCCTGGCTGATCGGCGTGCTCGAGCCCTGGCTCATTCTCCGCTGGATCGGTCTGCCCGTCTCCCTCGCCGAGGCGGCCGCCATCGAAGCGTTCAGCACGGGCATCCGCTTCGCCGCTTTCCTCGTTCCCGGCTACCTGGGCGCTCTCGAAGCCGGACACATGGCCATCTTCGCCGCCCTCGGCCTGGGCGCTCCCGCCGGCCTCTCCTTCACCTTGATCCGCCGCGTCCGCGAGGCGGCGTGGACCGCCCTCGGCTTCCTCCTCCTCGCTCCTCTGAAGGCCCACGCTCCTCCGCCCGCCGGACATCCGCCGCGGGTCGAGTGAGCGCGCGCAGCTAGAGCGCGCCGAGGCGCTCGCCGATCACGCGCACCGCGATCTCCACCGCGCGCACGCCGAGGCCGGGATCCATGCTCGGCTGATCGAGACCGGAGGCGGCGACCATGCCCGGCGACAGCGGCACGTGCATGAAGCCGGCGATCGTTCGTCTCCGCTCGGCGGAAATGGCGTGGAGGGTCGAGTAGAGCGTCTGGTTGCACAGATAGGTGCCGGCAGTGTTCGACAGGTACCCGGGAATACCCTCGCGCCCGAGCGCGTCGAGAATTTCCGATAGAGGGAGGGTGGACAGGTAGGCCACGGGTCCTCCCGCCACGCACGGCTCGCCGCGCGCCTGATAGCCCGCGTTGTCCGCGCACTCGTAGTCCATCACGTTCACGGCCACGCGCTCGAGGGCGAGGCGCGCCCGCCCCGCGGCCAGGCCCACGTGCAGGACAGCCCCGGCTCGTGCTCGCTCAGCAGCCGGGCCGCGGCGCGCGCGGCTTCCGCGTGATGCACGGGCAAGATAGCCGCGCGCACAGCGTGGCCCCCGATCGTGCGGCCGTCCAGCGCCTTGGCGATCTCCTCGGATGGGTTGGACGGATGTCCGCCAAACGGCTCGAATCCCGTGACGACGATCATGGCTCCTCCCGCTCCCCTCGTTCGACCACGTGCCGGGCGGTCTCATAGCCCTTCTTGAGCCAGGAGAGCGTGCGCCCGCTGCCCGCAACCCATCGATGTGGCAGATGACCCAGCCCTGCCCACCCATGCGCGGGTGCGGCGTGAAGGCGCCCGACTCCACCGCCCGTCGCTGATCGTCGCGGGCGAGCCGGAGCCAGAGATCGGTGTCCTTGGCCCGCAACGGAAAACACGCGAAGAGTCGCGGCCCGACGAAATAGCCCCAGCGTCCGAACATGGGCGTGATCTTGACCTGGGGCCACGCACCGAGGATCTCGTTGAGGGCGCCCGCCGTGCCCGTGCCGCCCTTCTCGAGGCTCCGGCGCGTGCGCCGTCCCGCTCCCAGCCCGCGCACTCGTCGCGGCGTGGCTATGGCCAGACCTGCGTGTAGGCGAAGCGCGCCCGCTCCGACACCTTGCCGAACCACCGATCGTAGTCGCGACGCAGCGCCTTCATGTGACCGGACTTCATCAGGGCCCGGAACGTCTTCTCGTCCTGCACCTCGTAGACGGCCATGTAGCGGAACTTGTCCTCGCCCAGAATGGCCTTGTAGCGACGGGCGCTCACCGCTCCCGGATAGCGCAGGAACTGCGGGCAGTGCTTGTAGTTGTACCAGCGGTTGAACGCGGCTTCCTTCTTGCGGGGAATGGTCGCCTTGACCACGAAGAGAACGGTCGCCATGAATCCTCCTTGGATCAGCTTAGCGCTTGCCCCCGCCAGCCGGCGCGACTCGGGCATCGTCCGGAGCCAGAGCATGCAGAGCAGGCCGAGCACGCCTCCCACTCCCAGCGCCGAGAAGGCCCATCCCCATCCGGCGACGGATGCGGTGCGGCCGCCGTGGAGATCGAGCACCCAGCCGAAGACGAGCGGGCGATGGCGCCCGCTCCGAATCCCAGCAGCGAGCGCACGGCCAACGCGGAGCCCAGGCGCTCCGGCCTCACCGTCTCCGTGATACCGGTGGAGTATACCGACGAATCGCCCAGCGCGGAGAAGCCGTAGACGCTCCCCACCACGACGAGGAGGAGAAGCGGGGCGGCGAGCATCCACCCGAAGCCGAACGAGCAGGCGCTGCTCACCAGCATCATCCCCGCGATGACCGCGGTGCGCCCCAGCGGTCTGACAATGCCCCGCCCGTGGCCGAGGCCACGATGCCCATGACGTGGAAGATCGCCGACAGCGAGGCGCCCAGGCCGGCCGCGCGCTCTATGGTCGTGCCCTGGACGGCGAGCGCAGCCGCGATGAAGGCGGGCGTCCACGCCCACATTCCCAGCAGCTCCCACGAATGGAAAACGTAGCCCCAGATCATGAGCTGGGCGGGACGGTTGCCGGCCAGGTCGGCGTCGAAGGAGACCCGGCGCGGCGCGGGGGCGCCCGTGCGACGCGATCGCTCGCCGGAGAAGAGCGCGAGGGACAACGCGAAGCACAGGAGGGGCCCCAGGGCGAGCACGAAGAGGGCCGGCCGCCAGCCCGCGCGCGCCACCACCGCCCCGCCTACCACGAGCGCGAGCACGTAGCCCATCGACGAGGCGGCGAGAAACCAGCCCATGGCCCGGCCGCGCCGCGCCGGCTCGAAGCGCTCCGCGAGCAGCATGATGGCCGGGGTGTAGATTCCCGACACCGCCACCGCCACCGCGCCGAAGAGAAGCAGAGCCGAGAGGTGGCCGTGGGCGAGCACGGGTATGAGCAGGGAAACGGCGGCCGTCACGCCCGGCCGAGACCCGAAAGAGGAGACGCGGGTCGAGATAGTCGGCGAGCGCGGAGACGAAGACGAGCGCCACCGCCGTGCCGATCTGATACGCAGAGGAGATGGAGCCGGCCGCGGTGGAGGAAAGTCCCCATTCCTCCTGCACGACGGAGAGCACGGCGGGATACGCCATGGCCATCGTGGAGCCGGCGGCGCGGGCGGCGCAGAGACCAATGAGCCAGACAGCATCGCTCCGGTCTCGGGCCCGCGGCGTGGTGCTCGTCTAGCGGCTCCGAAGACGGGAAGCGGCCGGCGCGATGCTACGGGAAGTGATAGCGCGAGATGTGCAGATGGACATTGTTACCGGCTTCGGGCTTGAGGGTGATCTCGCTCGCGCCATAGAACATCATGGCGTCGATCTTCTTGAGCCGCTCGACGAGCGTCCCCATCTCCGGCGCCACCATGGAGAGCGCGGCCATGCCGAGCGCCCCGCCCACTTCGCTGGCCGGCACCATGAGCAGCGTGCCGCCTCCCGACCAGCCGAGCATGCTCCGTGGTCCGTCGTTGACCGCCACCTCCGGCAATCCGAAGATCTGGTGATAGGTCTTGGCGGAGTCCTGGGGATCGCGGCATCCGATCACGAGGCGCTTGAAGCGAACGGCGGAGTCCGCGTGCGCCTCATCGGGCGGCGGCGTAGCGAGCTCCACGAGGACACCATGGCAGGCGCTCGGATTGAGAAACGCGATGCGTCCGGCCAGGCCCTGGCGCGACGTCTCGTCGAGGAGCGGACACCCTGGGCCCGCAGCGTTCCCAGGTCGGCGTCCACGTTGGGCGTGCCGAGGCAGAGGTGGTGAAGCCCTTCCCGCGCTTGGCGAGGAAGCGCGCCACTCCGGTGTCGTCGCGCGTGGGCTCGAGCAGCTCGATCTCGCTGTCGCCCGCGGCGAGGAGCGCCGCCCGCACGCCTTGATCGGCAATCTCCGCCTCGCGGAGGAGAGGCAGCCCCAAGGCGTCGCGCCAGAAGCCATACGCCTTCGCGAGGCTTCGAACCACGATGCCGACGTGGTGAATGTTCTTGACCATAGCGTGAGTCAGCCGCGGCGCGACGACCGAAGCGCGCCGAATCCGTGGCGACGTACCAACCTAGCCGAGCCCCGGGGGAATTTCAAGCGGTTTCGCCCCGGAAGAGCGCGCTCACGCGGAGGCGAAGAGCTTCCGGAACGCCGACCAGCGAACCGGCGCGACTCGGGCGAGACGAGCGGCCTCCTCGACGTGCGCTTCCGACTTCATGCCCACGAGGGCGGTGCCCACCCGGGCGTGGATCGCACGAACTGCAGCGCCCGCTGCGCGTCGGTATCGAGACCAGGCAAGACCTCGGAGAGAACCGGAGGAAGATTGCGCACGAGCTGCCCTTGGTAGATCGAGGCCGAGGTCATGGCGTAGAGGCCGAGCTTTCGCGCCGCTTCGAGAGTCGCCACGGGCTCGCGATTATCCAACTGGTTGGGCAGGGTGAACGCTTCGGTCATGGCGAGGTTGTACGGCAGCTGCACCACGCGGAAGTGGTGCTCCGGTCCGCCCACCTCCTCGGCCAGGGCGACCACGTCGGGCAAGGAGAGGAAATCGCGGGCGGACGGAGGCTGACGGTACCCGCTCCACGTTGATGTGCCGTAGACGCCGATGCGTCCATCGCGCGCCGCGCCCTCCAGGAACTCGAAGGCCGCGCGGAGCCGGCGCATGAAGACCGGCCGCGACACCTCGCCCGAGCTGCGTCTCGGGATTGTGGAGATAGTAGATGTCGATGGTTTCCAGTCCCAGGTTGATCCGGCTGCGCTCGATCTGGTCCTCGAGATACCGTGGCGTGATGCAGTGGGAGCCGCCGACGAGGTCACCGGCCGCGAGCAGTCCCAGAGGGGCGCTCCCTCGAAAGGCAGGAAGCCGCCCTTGGTCGCCACCACCACACCTTCGCGCGCGACCTGTCCCGCGCCCACCGCCGTGGCGAGAGCCCGGCCCACCGCGCGCTCGCTTCGCTGACGGCGATAGTTGACGGCCGAATCGATGACGTTGATCCCGGAGAGGAGGGCCCGCTCGATGGCCGCTTCGTAGAGCGCATCGGTAACGTCGTCGTCGCGGCCCAGGTACGTCCCGATGCCCACCGAGGACAGGGCGAGCCCCCGCCACTCCCGGAAGTGCCCGTTCCGCGCCACGCCCCCGAGGGCGGCGCGATACGCCACGGTGCCCGCCGGTGTCGCCGAGCCTCTGAGCATGAGCCGCGGACTACTTCGGCTCGGCCACGGAGAAGCGCAGTATGCCCTCCGTGATGTGGCCGTCGACGGCGAGCACCTTGTAGCGGACCACGTAGGCGCCGGAGCGAGCGGCGCCAGGGGCAGATCGATCCGGTCCGGCTGGTCCTGGCCATTGACCGAGATGGGCAGGGCCACCGGCTTGCCCTTCTCCGGCGCGAGCGAGACGTGGCTCAGACGCTTCTCGAGCTTGCTGTTGAAGCGAAGGAACACGTGGGTGGGGGCGCGGTGAGGGTGGCGCCCTGGGCGGGATTCGGACTCGAGCACGAGGGCGTGGGCGATCGCCTGACCCGGCGACGAGGCCAGCACCGCGGCGGCCACCACTCCCGCCCAGGCGCCGACGATCCGCGACATGCGCGCTAGCGCCAGTCGTCGAGCACCAGATCGTCCGGGTGCTCGTAGTCTTCCTGCTTGCCCCGCTTCATCCGGATCATGGTGAAGTCTGGATGATAGCCGCGCTCGAGGAGCGTCTGGTAGGCCGTCCAGTAGTAGGTGTAGATCGGCGCCACCACGCGCTGGAGCTGGGCGGCGTGCGCCATGTCCTCCGACGGCCGCGAGGAGCGCGTGCAGATGCTCGGGCTTCCGCTGGCTCGCCTCGACAGCGAGGAACTTCACGTAGGCGCTGCCGTGCGGAGCCTCGCTCACTCCCGGCATGTGCACCACGGCGAAGCCGATGACGTCCCGCCCCTTCTCGAGGAGCAAGGTGTCTCCGAGGGCGAGGCCGTCCACGATCTCCACTTCCTTGCTCAGGTCCATGCCGCGCCAGATGCCGTTGGTGATGCGCCGCACCCGCTGCATCGCCGCCTTCTTCTTCGCCTCTTCGAGGGAGGAATAGCGGCGCACGACGAGGCCCGGCTTGGGAGGGCGGGTGGCCTGCACGATCTCCCGCCGGTCGAGGGGCTTGCCGCGCGAGCATCACCAGTCCCTTGGGCCGGTAGCCGAATTTCTGGTAGAGCATGATGTGCTTCGGACTGTTCGGATACGTCGACACGCCCTCGAGCGTCGCCTTGTTCTCCTCGAAGAAGCCTTGACAGGCGGTGAGGAGCTGCTGGCCGATATCCTGATTCTGATAGTTGGTGAGCACGGCCACCGGGCCCACCAGCCCCACCGTGCCCCAGATCACGGCCAGGGCCGCGCCCACGATCTTGCCGTCGCCTTCCTCGGCGACGAAGCAGCCCCACGGCTCCATGAGCCAGCGGTGATGCACGTACTGGGAGCCGCCGAAGACCTGACGCGGCCGGGTGCCCATCTGCCGCTCGAAGAAATCGCCGAAGGCCTGCTCGATGACGTCGCGCACCTTGGCGAGGTCGCCCTTGCGCACACGGCGAATCTTGATGAGCGGCGTGCGTCCCTGGCTGTCGAGCCCCGGCCGGTCCACGGTCGCCCTCATGATTGGTTCGGGAGCCCCGCCAGCTCCTCGAGCAGCGTGATGACCCCCGAATGGTCGAGCCCACCTCTGCCCTTGACCCGCATCGCGTTGAAGAGCTCCTGGACGATGGCCGTGCACGGCAGCGGCACGCCGAGGGCGCGCCCCGACTCCATGATCAGCCCCAGGTCCTTGAAGTGAAGATCGATCTTGAACCCGGGGTTGTAGGTGCCCGCCACGTAGTTCGGCGTCTTCTGCTCGAGGCACTTGGAGCCGGCCAGGCCGCCTCCGAGCGCCTTCAAGGTGAGCGCGCGATCGAGGCCCGCCTTCTTGCGCGAGGGTCAGCGCTTCGCCGAGCGCGGTCAGGTTGACCGCGACGATGATCTGGTTGGCGAGCTTGGTGAAGCCGCCCGCGCCGAGCGGGCCCGAGGTGGGTGATGGTCTTGCCGAGCGCCTGGAACACGGGCAGCGCGGCCTCGAAGTCGCGCCTTCTCACCACCCACCATGATGCTGAGGGCAGCGTCGATTGCGCCTTTCTCGCCGCCCGAGACCGGCGCGTCCAGCCATGCGGACACCCTTCTCGCCCAGGGCCTTGCCGACCTTCTGCGAGACGAGCGGAGAGATCGTGGACATGTCGAGGTAGAGGAGACCCTTGCTTGGCGCCTTCGATGATGCCGTCCTTGCCGAGGGCGACCAGCTCCACCTCCGGAGAGTTCGGCAGCATGGTGATGAGGACATCCACCTGGGCCGCCACGTCTCTCGGCGAGGACGCCGCGCTTGGCCCCGGCGCCGACCAGCTCGTCGACCGGCCCCTGGCTGCGGCTGTGCACCACCACGGGGTAGCCGGCCTTCAGCAGGTTCTTGGCCATAGGGCGTCCCATGATTCCGAGCCCAATCATTCCAACGGTTTGCGCCATGGTCATCCTCACGGAGGCAAGAAATGGAGGGACGATGAACCCGCAAAGCGTGAAGTAACACAGGGTCGCGCGACGAGTCAAGCGCGAAAGTCATGAAAATCCGGGAAATTCCGGGCTTCGCGCGAGAAATGCGGCTTCTCCTGACACCCACTATGCTTTTCGAAGCATAGTAGGCTGCTCCGGCCCGAGGACTCACGGAGAGTCGTGCTAGAATTCAACGGCTTACCTGGAACCGATCGCTCATCTCAGGAGGTTCTGCGTGCGACGATTCGAACTCGCTCTGCCTGAAAGCCTGGACGACTGCCTGCGCCTCCTCGCCCAGCGTGGTCCCGAGACGAAGCTCCTCGCGGGGGGCACCGATCTCCTGCCCCAGATGAAAAACAGCGTGGTCATGCCCAAGCGGGTCATCGATCTCTCCGGGGTGGCCCGCGTGAAGATACTGGAGTGCGACGCGAAAGGGCTCCGCATCGGCGCCGCCGTCCCTGCGCGCCAGGTCGAGCAGGACCCCGTGTTCGCGAAGGCTATGCGGCGGTGGCAGAGAGCGCGGCCCTCCTCGGCTCCGTCCAGGTGCGAAACCTCGCTACCGTCGGCGGCAACATCTGCAATGCCGCGCCCTCCGCCGACATGGCTCCGCCCCTCGTCGCGCTCGAGGCCCAGGCGGTCATCGCGGGGCCCAAGGGAGAGCGACGCGTGCCGCTTTCCGACTTCTTCACGGGCGTCCGCAAGACGGTGGTCGGCCCCGACGAGCTCCTCGTGGAGATCTTCGTCCCCGCTCCCGGGCCTCACAGCGGTGGCTGCTATATCCGCCACACCCCGCGCCGGGAGCTCGACATCGCGGTGGTGGGAGTCGCCTCCCAGGTGACGATCGCCAACGGAGTGTGCGCCAAGGCCCGAATCTCCCTCGCCGCGGTCGCGCCCACGCCGGTGCGGGCCACCGCGGCCGAGGCGGCGCTCGAAGGCAAGCCCCTCACGCCGGAGCTGATCGAGCGCGCGGCCGATCTCGCCGGGCAGGCCGCGAAGCCGATCAGCGACCAGCGAGGCTCCGCGGATTTCCGGCGTCACCTCGTCCGTATCCTCACCCGCCGCACGCTCACCACGGCACTCGCTCGCGCGGGCGCCTGATCCTTCGGAGGACATCACCGTGGCGAAACAGGTACTGCAGTCCACGATCAACGGCGAGCCGGTGGAGGTGCTGGTCCAGCCTTACGAGACCCTGCTCGACGCGCTCCGCGAGGATCTCAACCTCACCGGACCCAAGGAAGGCTGCGGCACCGGCGACTGCGGCGCCTGCACCGTGCACCTCGATGGCAAGCCGGTGGCGAGCTGCCTCATGCTCGCCATGCAGGCGCGCGGGCGCTCGGTCTCGACCATCGAGGGCTGAGCGACAATGGCATCCTGCATCCTCTCCAGGACGCTTTCGTCCGCCATGGCGTGCCTCAGTGCGGCTTCTGCATTCCCGGCGTGCTGATGGCCGCCTCCGCCCTCCTCGCCGAGAATCCGAGCCCCACCGAGGAGGAGATCCGCTACGGCATCGCGGGCAACCTCTGCCGGTGCACGGGCTACACGAAGATGATCACCGCCATCGCGGAAGCCGCCCCCGCCACCGCCGCGCTAAGGAGGGCCTGATATGTCCACGATGAAGACCACACGCGACGTCAAGGGAGTGGGCATGTCCATTCCGCGTCCGGACGGGCCGGAGAAGGTCACGGGCCGGGTGCAGTACGTGGCGGACATCAAGCCGCGAGGCATGCTCCACGCCAAGCTGCTCCGAAGTCCCCACGCGCACGCCAATATCCTCCGCATCGACACGAGCCGCGCCAAGGCGTACCCGGCGTCCGCGCCGTCATCACCGCCGCGGACATTCCCCAGCTCAAGAAGAAGGCGCCCACGCGCGCGCATGCCGTCCTCGCTATCGACCGCGTGGTCTTCGTGGGCCAGCCCGTGGTGGCGGTGGCCGCCGACGAGCTCTCCATCGCCGAGGAGGCGCTCGACCTGATCACCGTGGAATACGACGTGCTGCCCTCCTCCGTGGATCCGATCGCCTCCATGCAGCCGGGGCGGCCCCCGTGGCCGAGGCCGGCACGAAGGCGGACACGAGCGAGGCGCTCGCCCACTCCGCAGTGGCGCTGGCCAAGTCCGACACGGGTCCGAGCAAGGCGGTCAACATCTCCCAGCAGGCGCGGGTGCAGCGCGGCGACGTGGCCAAGGGCTTCGCGGAGTCCGACCTCGTGATCGAGAACACGTACCACGTGCCCATGATGCACCAGGGCTATCTCGAGCCTCATGCCGTGCTCGCGGAGTGGGACACCAACGGCCTGCTCACCCTGTGGGCGAGCACCCAGGGATCGTTCAACACCCGCTCCGAAGTCGCGGACGTCCTCGAGATCCCCGAGAACACCATCAAGGTCATCCCCGTCGAGTGCGGAGGCGGCTTCGGCGGCAAGATCCGTGCGCTGTGCGAGCCCATCACCGCCGTGCTCGCCCGCGTCACCAAGCGTCCCGTCCGCTACGTGATGACCCGCCGCGAGGAGCTCGAGGCGGGCATGCCCGCGCCCGAGGTGATCATCCGTCTCAAGACCGGGGTGAAGAAGGACGGCACCCTCATGGCCCTGGAGGCGGACACCATCCTCGACTCCGGCGCGTTTTCCGGCACGGTGCTCGCGGTGAGCGCGGTCTTCCTCGGCAGCATGTACAAGTGGCCCTCCTTCGACATCCGCGGCTCCGAGGTGCTGACCCACAAGCCGAGCGTGGCCGCCTACCGCGCGCCGGGGCGCCCCAGACCATCTTCGCCATCGAGTCGCAGATGGAGCAGATCGCGCGCGCCCTCAAGCTCGATCCCGTCGCCTTCCGCCAGCGGCATCTCATCTCGGAAGGCGATCCCATGGTGAACAACCAGCCCTGGCAGAGCAACGGCGCCACCGAGGTGCTCAAGCGCCTGGCCGAGCATCCGCTGTGGAAGAGCCGCGCGGAATGGGTCAAGAGCAACGGCGGCAACGGCACCAAGCGTCGCGGCGTGGGCATGGCCATCGGCGGCTGGCTGGGCGGTCTCCAGCCCACGGGAGCGACGGTGCGCCTCAATCCCGACGGCTCGGTGAGCGTGCTCACGGGCCAGGTCGACATCGCGGGCACCAACATCGCCCTCGCCCAGATCGCCGCCTCCGCCTACGGCATCGACGTCGACAAGGTCCGCATCACCACCGGCGACACGGATACCGCGCCGATGACCGGGCTGAGCGCGGGAAGCAAGACGGTGTACACGGTGGGCGCGGCGGTGCTGGAAGCGGCGCAGGACGCGCGCCGGCAGACGCTCGAGATCGCCGCGGCGGAGATGGAAGCCTCCGTTCACGATCTCGAGATCGAGGACAGGCGCGTGGTCGTTCGCGGCGTGCCCGATCGCGCCATGACGCTCGCCCAGATCGGCAAGAAGGGCAACCTCTACATGTCCAAGGTGCAGCCCGTGCTCGGGGTGAGCCGGCCCGCCTTCACCAAGCAGGCGCCCGGCTTCGCCGCCCAGCTCGCCCGGGTCGAGGTCGACACGGAGACGGGCGAGGTCACTCTCCGCGATTTCGTGGTCATTCAGGACGTGGGGCGTGCCATCAACCCTCTGGGCCGTCGAGGGCCAGATGCAGGGCGGCTCCGTGCAGAGCCTGGGCATGGCCCTCACCGAGGGACTGCTGTTCGATCCAGCCAGCGGACGCCTGACGAACCCGAGCCTGCTCGACTACCGCAAGCTCACCGCCGCGGATCTCCCCAACATCGAGACGATCATCGTCGAGGTGCCTTCGCCCGCCGGCCCCTTCGGCGCGCGCGGAGTGGGCGAGCCGCCCATCATCCCAGCGCCCGCGGCCATCGCCAACGCCGTCCAGGACGCCACCGGCGTGCGCATCACCGAGCTGCCCATCTCCCCGGAGCGGGTGGCTTTGGGAGTGCTCGCGCAGAAGTAGGGTCGGGTCAGCGCGGGACGGGCTGGCGCAGCTGGCGGCGCACCCAGTCCCGATCGAACTCGGTGATTCTCCACGAGCGGTCGGGCTGCTGGCTCATTCGGAATCGGGTCGGTCCGTGGCCCGGATCCGTGTACGTGATCCAGGCGTCCGGCGGCTCGCGCAGCACCTGAACACGCCAGAAGGCCGCCACCAGACCGGCGGGAAGGGCGAGCGCGCCGGAGGCGGCTCCACCCTCACGAGCCATTCTTCGCCATCTCGGCCCGGACACGCTGCGCCACCAACGGCTTGAGAGCCCGCGCGGCGGTGGTGCGCGCGCTCCCCTGCCCGAGCGCTTCCAGCACCTGGCCCGCCCGCGGCTCGTGCTCCAGATAGTCCGCGGCTATCGTCTCGCTGGCGGCCCGTGCGATGCGATCGACGTCGACGAAGCGCTCCGCGCTTCCGGGGTCGTGGCCGTGCACGGCCACCGCGAGGCGGTAGAGCGAGTACTGCGGCGTGCCCATCAGGTAATACGAGGCGACGAGAACGGAGAGGAGCAGGGCGGCGGCGGGAAGAAGCCAGCGCTGCCAGCGGACCGACACTCAGCCCCCATGAACTGGCCGAGGAGGATGATGCGCTCGCCGCCCGTGAGGGGCGTATCGAGCTGGTGGCTGACCCCCAGCACGGCGTCATTCACCACGACCTCCAGGTGCTCCCCGAGCTCGCTATGGTCGGGACTCCACAGGGCCGCGTCCAGCTCCGGGTGACGCGCCGAGAAGCGCCGCAGCACCTGGCCAAGCGTCTCGCCGGGCGCGAAGGACTCGGTGAAGAACTTGCTGCCCGAGCCGTCGCCTCCCACGTGCTTGGTCACCCACGTGGTGACCTCCACCGTGGCGTTGAGGGCGGGCGTCGCGTCTATTTTCGCCACAGGTCCTTGGCGAGCCAGTCGAGGCCGAGCTTCTTGAGCGTCTCGCGCGTGGGCTTGCCCGTCTTGATGTCGTAGCCCACCGTCTCGTACCACACCTCGCGCATGCGCTCCCACTGGTCCATGATGTTGTGATCCTTGGCCGGCCCGTCCACGGGCTGCGAGCCGTAGCGTGCCGACGGGTACTCGAGATCGGTGCCGATGCCGCAGCGCAGGTTGAAGGCGCGCAGGATGGCCGCCGTCCGCCGGCCCAGGCGGATCGCGTCGGCCAGAGGTGTAGGTCCAGCCCGTGGCTGCGGAGAGCGCGCGGGCGAGGAACTCGATGCGGGTGCGGAAGGTGAAGATGCAGCCGCCGAGGGAATCCTCGAAGTGCTTGCGCCCGAGGATGCCGCCGACCATGCGCGCCACCTCCTCGCCGTTGAAGGGGTTGATCCGGCCGGGCAGCGCCGAGCTCCGTCTGGATGCGTGGCGTTCGCGCTTTCCATGGTGCCGTTGGAGGAGGTGCAGGTGTCGAGCATCTCCTCCCACCGTCCCCGGTGGTCGTGGCCGCGCGGAGAGGCGCCCTTGCGTGGTGTAGACGGCGCACTCGGCCGCCTCGCCGCCGACCTTCTCCGAGGCGCGCTTGACGCCCTCCGCCAGGATGTCGCCGAAGCCCTCGCGGTGGCTGATCATCTGGATCAGGCGGTACGCCCCGTCCGACGTCGCCCCACGTTGAGCCTGAAGCCGACCTGCTTCTCGGTGAGATAACCCTTCTCCATGCACTCCATCACCCAGCCGCAGACCCAGCCGAACTCGTTCACGTCGAGGCAGGCACGGTCGAGGCGCGTGTTGAGCCAGGTGATGGCTTCCTTGTCGGTGAGGCCGATCTGCCAGCCCGCTCCCGACCAGCCCTCGTACTCGGGCTCGTCGACCAGCTCGCCCGCCTTGGGGCCCTTGCCGATGACCTGGATGTGGCAGTGATGCATGCCGCAGGCGTTGCACTGGTGCCCGCGATGATCGAAGCCCGCGCGAAGCTTGGCGGCTCCCAGGTCGTCATGTCCACCGTGGTCAGGTTGGTCGTGTAGTTCTTGATGGGCAGGACGCCGAGCTTGTAGAGGTTGCTCACGCCGGGCAGCGTGCCCCACCGATAGAGCGTCGAGGTCGCCGGATCGGTCTTGAGATCGTGAGCGATGTCGTCGGCGGCCTGCACGAGCCCGCGCGCGTCGTGGGGCGGAGTGACTTCGTGCCGCGCACGATGCACACCGCCTTGAGCTTCTTCTTGCCCATCACGGCGCCGCACCCGTTCTTGGACGCCACGTGGCCGTAGTCGCCCTGGATGGCCGCGAAGCGGACGAGGTTCTCGCCGGCGGGGCCGATGGAGTAGACGGAGAGCCGGTGCCCGGTGAGCCCGTGCTCGGCCTCGAGCGCCTCCTGGGTCTCCCAGGTGTCCTTGCCCTTGAGATGCGGCGGCGGCGCGGATCTCCACCGTGTCGTCGTTGATGTAGAGATAGGAGAGCGCCTTGGCCTGCCCCTGGATCACGATGGCGTCGTAGCCCGAGTACTTGAGCGCGGCGCCGAAGAAGCCGTTGGCCTGCGTCGAGGTGGCGCCGTCGGTCTGCGCGCCGCGCGTGATGACGGTGAGCCCGCCCGTGCCCCATACGGGCAGCCCGGCGAGCGGGCCGGTGGCGAGGATGAGGCGATTGTCGGGATGGTCCCAGTGGACCTTGGGACCGACTTCCTCGTAGAGGATCTTGGCACCCAGGCCGATGCCGCCCAGATATTCGCGCATGTCCTCCGCCCAGGGCTGCGTCCAGATCTTGCCCGTGGAGAGGTTGACGCGCAGGAGCTTGCCCGCATACCCGGGAACCGACGCGGGAACGGCTGCGGATTTCTTGGCGGGACGGGCTGCCGTCGCGGTCGGGCTCATTGGACCATCACCTGATGGGGAAGCTGGGGTGATTGGGAAGGCCGCCCGAGAATCGTCGCGGGCAGCAGGGCGCTTGCCGTGTGGCTCGCGATGAAGGCGGGCTTGATGTCGAAGGGGTTCTTCTTCAGGTGTGCCTTCCAGCGGGATAGATCCACGCCGGAGTAGACGAGGCCCTTGAGCATGCCCACGTCATTGGTGGTCCACATCGTCCTCCGCGGGGCCGCAGATCATGGCGCCGGTGAGCCGGCCGCCGCTGGAAGAGGAGCTTCCGGTACTGCGAGCGGACCGCGCGCGTCGCCGTGTAGACCTCGGCCTTGGCATCGTCCCACTGGCCGAAAGAAGCGACGTCGAGGTGGCATACCTCGACGATGTTCATGATGAGGCTGCCGCGATAGGCCACGTCGCGCCCGGCCATGATTCGCCCCCACCACGCGCCCGTGCTCCTGGGCGGTGGGCTCGATGGCATGGACCTCGAGCGTTCCCGTGATCAGATTCGGTCCTCGCGCCACGTCGCCCGCCGCATAGACGTTCTTCACGCTCGAGCGCAGGTGATCGTCCACGAGGATGCCGCCGCCGGCTCCGACGAGACCTCGATGCCCGATCCCTCGAGCCACTCGAGGTTGGTCCGGATGCCCGTGGCCATGATGACGACGTCGGCAAAGATCGGGTCGCCCTTCTTGAATGAGAGCTTGCGCTTGCCCTTCCACTCCTCGATCTTGCGTCAGGGACGCCCCGACCCGCAGCGTCACGCCGTGGTTCTCCAGCCAGCGGGCCACGATCTTGGCGCAGGCCTCGTCGACCATGCGAGGCAGGATGCGCGGAGCGACCTCGACGATGGTGAGCGAGGCGCCGACGGGCGAGGATGGCGTTCAGGATGGTGAAGGAGATGAAGCCCGCGCCGACCATGACCACCTTGGTCCCCGGCTGGACGGCGGCGATGACCGCGCGCGCCTCATCGAGCGTCCAGAAGGAATGGACGCCGGGCCGTCCGCGCCGTCGATGGGCGGCCGCGCCGCGCGTGAGCCGGTGGCGATCACGCAGTCGTCGTATTCCACCGTGGCGCCGTCGTCCAGAGTGAGCGTTCGCGCTCCCGTGTCCAGCGACTCTGGCGCGCCGCCCGAGCATGGTCTTGACCTTCCAGGCGGCGAGCGAGGCGGGCGTCGCCGTGTAGACGTGTGATTCGGCGATGGAGGCGCCGAGGTAGTACGGGAGGACCATGCGGGAGTAGGGGCGCTCGGCGGAGACGAGGGTGATCTCGGAGGCGCCGCCATCCTCTTCGCGAATGGTCCGGATGGCGTTGAGACCCGCCGTGCCGCCGCCGATGACGAGATGGCGGGCGGCCATCACACCGTCTCCCGGGCCAGCACGCGCGTGGTCCGCTCCGCCGCGAAGTCACCGATCCAGTCCGCGTTCGCGCCCTCCACGAAGGTGATGGCCTCGGTGGGGCAGGCGTCGGCGCAGGCGGGTGCCCCTCGCAGAGATTGCACTTGTAGGCCTTGGTCGTATCGGCGTCGTAGAACATCGTTCCGTACGGGCAGGCGATGGTGCAGAGCTTGCACCCGACGCACTTGTCGTCCACCACGTCCTTGGCGCCCGCGGCGTTGATGCGGATGGCTCCCACCGGACAGGCCGTCATGCACCACCCTTCCGCGCACTGGGTACACGTGTAGGGCGCGTACGACGTGTAACCTTCGAAGGGCGAGACGCGGATCACGGACTTCGACGGCTGGTAGGTGCCGGTCTGCATGTAGGAGCAGGCCAGCTCGCACCGGAGGCAGCCGGTGCACCTGTCGGGGTGGAGCGCAAGGACTCTCATGACGCGAGAGTATAGCAGAGGGCGAGGAGCGATCGTCGACGGAGGCGCGGCTACTCCTCGGAGCCGCCGACGGTGAACTCCACCATCCCCTCGCTGGTGCCGGCGGGCGGCTTGTCCGCCTCGCCGGGAATCAGCCGCTTCTCCTGGATGCCCTCCTTCTTCACCAGGCGCTCCTTGGTGACGGTGACGCGCTGGTCCTCCATCTCCTTGACCTTGGCCTCCGGCACCTTCTCCCGCTCGCGGAGGACCTTGAGCTGCTCCTCCACGGTCGGTGGCGGCTTCTCATCCGGTATCTTCTCCTTGAAATAGGCGGCGAGTATCTTCGGCGGGTCGCTGATCCCCTTCTCCTTGGCGAACAGCTGAAGCCGGGCCGCCACCTCGGTGGACTTGATCGCCTCCAGGTCCGCGGGCACCACCACGGGATGCATGGTCAGGGTGATGTACGGCGTGCGCCGCATGAAGTCCGCCACGCGCAGGAGATGCTCCTCCATGCTGGGAGTGAGAACCAGGCTCCCCGGGGAAAGGTGACGGGATTGACCTTGGGCTCCTCGATCTTGTCGCCCTTGGAGAAGAGACTGCCGATGAGCCGGAAAGGCGAAGCCAAGACGTTGACGAGGACGTTCTTGATCGAGCTCCAGATCGCCTCCGACAGGTCGAAATTCGGGTCCTTGAGCGAGCCCGAGATGGGGACGTTGAGGACGATGTTGCCGTTGGAATCCTTGATGAGGGCGACGATGAGACCGAGGGGAGGCCGAGCCGCGACTTGACCTGGTCGTCGGCCTGCTTGGCCTTGGCCACTCTCAGCTTGCTCACCACGACCTGATTCGTCGCGGTCAGCTGGTCGTTCTCCACCTTGACGGTGAACTTGTACTTCAGGTCCCCCTGCTTGATGAGCCAGGCGATCGCCTTGTCCGAATACGGATTGACGGCGGGGAGCTCGAGGTCGCGGATCTCGCCCGCGAGGTCGAGATAGAGCGGAGCGCCCACGGCGCCGATGTCGCCCCGGATCTCGAGGCCGCCATCGCCCCCCACCACCGTGGTGAAGACCAGCTTGGCTTTTTCATCGGGCTTGTTGCCGAGGCCGGTCACGGTCAGGTCCATCTTCGAGAAGTCCTCGGAGAAGTCGGGCTCCGTGCTGCGGTCGATGAAGCGAAGCGGAGCCTTCCTCGAGACGGATCTCTCCGAACCGCAGCTCCATGGTCTCGAGCAGGCCCTTGGGCTTGGCGGCGGGCGCGGGCGCGGCGGTCGATGCCGGGGCGGGAGCGGGAGGCGCGGGCGCGGCGGTCGTTGCCGGCGCGGGAGCGGCGAGGCTTGGGGCCGCGGACGCCGCGGCATCCTTCGGATCGGGGACGGTCGGGCGGCGGGGCCGCCGAACGCCTTGACGATGTTGAAGCTGCCATCCTCGGCTCGCTCGATCTCGACCGACATGCGCTTGAATCCCGCCTTGCCCACGATGGCCTTGGTCGGCCAGTCGAAGTCGATGTCGACCAGATCCATCCGTTCGATCGTGATCAGCGGGTCCTCGGCGCCCGGCATCTTCGCTTCGAACTTGTCGGCCCAGCTCGTGCCCTTGGACGCGATGATGGTCTTGCCGTCCTTGATGGCGATGCGGTTCTTGCTGTCGCCGTTGAACCGTCCGGAGAAGCGCGCGGGCACCGGCATGTAGGGCTGATACGGCTCGATGGCCGCGTCCCGGATGGCCATGGCCAGCTGCGCGTCGAAGGGCTCGAGCCGCACCGGTCCCTGGATCTTGAGCGTGCCGTTCCCCGGCAACGACGCGGAGAGGGTCAGGGCGGCCGGCCCTCGCACCGGCCACGTGACGTTGTCCACGCCCACCTCGAGATTGCTCACGTTGAGCTGGGCGGCGGGATCCGTGGTCTCGTCGGTGAAGGCGACCTTGGCGGCGCTGAGCTTGGTCCGCTCCACACCGATCTGCCAGGGCTTCGGCGCGGGCCCGGCTCGAGACGCAGCGGCGGCGGGCGGCGCCCGCACCGGCTCGACCTTCGGCGGAGGTGCGGCCCCTCCTCCCCGGCGATGGCGAGGAGATCGATCTGCCCGCTCTTCTCACGGCGAACTCGCGCCTCGAGCCCGGAAATATTCAACCCACTCAGCGTCACCTCTTGCCCCGCCAGATCGAAGCGCTTGAGACCGACGCCGAGGCGCGACAGGGTCACCAGCTTCTCCTTGGCTCCCGCCCTCTCCAGCACGATGTCGCTCACGGTCACGTCGCCGCTCGCGCAGCACGGTGGGCACGCCTCCGCCGTCGGCGCGTACTCGACCGACCAACTCGGTCCCGAGCACCGCCGCGAATCTGGCCGCGGGCGACACGCTCGTCGGTGACGGCAACCTTGGCGCCATCGACCTTGACCCGCTCGACTCGCACCTTCCAGGGCTTCGGCGCGGGCTCGGGCGGCGGAGGTGCTGCCGGGACGGGCGCGGGGGCGGCTTCGGCCCTTGGCGGCGGAGCCTCCCGCGGGCTTCGAGAGGGAACGAGAAGGTCGATCTGTCCGCTCCTGTCGCGGCGGATCTGGGCGTCGAACCCCGTCAGCTCCACGCTGCTGAGCGTCACCTCCCGGCCTTCCAGGTCGAATCCCTTGATCCCGACACCGAGGCGCGCCGTGGCCAGCATCGAGTCCTTGGTGCCCGCCCTGACCAGGCCCACGCTCTCCACCGCCGCCTCGCCGCTCGCCTGCGCGCTCTGCAGACCCTCCGTGGTACGGGTGTAGGCGACCTTGAGATCGGTCCGGAAGGTGCCCGACGCGAAGGCGTCGGCGAGCGGCGGCGGCAGATAAGGCCGCGCGCGCGTCAGGTCGAGACCGGTGAGCTTGATCGCTCCCTCACTCGCACCGGAGCCTGCTGGAACTTGTCCCAGCGGAAGTCGAGGGCGGCCGTGCCCATGCGCAGCGAGGCCTTGAGGCGGCCGGGCGGTGAGTTGGGCCGCGTCGACACGCCAGATGTCTCGATGGCGAGGTCCTGGATCGACCAGTCCGCGGCGGGCGAGACGGCCCGGTCCTCGACGATGAGCCGCCCGCGCTCGATGGCGCCGTGGTCGAGGGTGAACGCCCACTTGGTCGGCTCGCGTGCCACGTCCGCCTTCTGGACGCCGGGCATCAGGTCCTGGAAGTTGAGCTCGCCGTTCTGGCCTCGCACGATACGCACGGCGGGAGCGACGAGACGGAACTCGCGCACGCGGATGTTGCGCCCTACCAGCCCCCACAGGGCCAGCCGCGCCTCGAGGCGCTCGAACTCGACGAACGTCTGCCGCCCATCCCGCTCCGTCAAGCGCAGCTTCTTGACGGCCATGTAGCCCGTGAAGAGATTGAGATCGATGTCTTCGATGCTGATCTGGCGCCCGATGGTCTTGGGCACCTGCCGCACCACGACCTGGCGCACGATCTCGGGGAGCGAGGCAAAGAAGCTCGTGATGAGGACGACCGCGACCACCACGAGGACGAGGCCGAGCTTGCCGAGACGGGCGAGCCAGCGGCGAAGCCAGTCCATGCGCTCTGAGACGGGGACGTGCCCGCCGAGGGCTTGAGAAAGCTGTAGATGCTGGTGAAGTCCTTGCGCGCGAGGCCGTGCGACGAGGCGAGGCGATAGACCTGCTGGGCGGCCGGCGCCACGAAGAGCGGAATGCGCAGGTTGCGCGCGGCATCCACGGCCAGCCCGACATCCTTGCACATGAGATCGGTCATGAAGCCGGGGCGTAGTCGTTGCTCGAGGCGGCGCGCGCCACCAGGCCGGGCACCGGATGCATGTTCTCCATCACCCAGGTGTTGCCCGAGGACTTGGCGATGACCTCGGTGACCGTCTTGGCGTCGACGCCGAAGCCCTCGGCGATGCGGAACGCCTCGCTCACCGCGACCGCGGCTACCCCGCGATCAGGTTGTTGCAGAGCTTGGCGACCTCGCCGCTTCCCACCGGGCCCACGTGAATCACGTTCGCGCCCATGGCCTGCAGAGCGGGCAGGGCCGCCTGGAAATCGGCCCCGGAGGCTCCCACCATGATGGCGAGGGTGCCGTCGATGGCCCGCGGCGTCCTCCCGACACCGGCGCGTCCACGAAGCGCAGGCCGCGCTCGGCCGCCGCGGCGGCCACGCGCCGCGAGGCGGCGGGATCCACCGTGGACATGTCGATGCAGAGCGTGCCCTTTGCGGGCGGCGTTGATGACACCGCCGTCGCCGCTGTAGACGCTCTCCACGTGGGGCGATGACGGCAGCATGGTGACGACGATATCAGCGGCCGCCACCGCCTCGGCCGCGGACGCGGCCGGCGGTCATGCCGGCAGCCACCGCCGCCTTCACTGCGTCCGTGTTGAGATCGAACGCCGTCACCGCGAAGCCCTTCTTGACCAGATTGGCGGCCATGGGAAGGCCCATGGTGCCGACGCCGATGAAGCCGATGCGTGTCATGCAGGGTCTCCCGGTTTGGACCGCAGTTCGATGCCCGCCCACTCCTCGATGAGCCGCGCCACCGCCGTGTGATCGAGCTCCGCCATGCCGCGCGCCACCGCCAATCGATAGATCTCCGACGCCACGCGGCCCACCATGGAGGGCACGCCGCCCTCCTGGGCGAGGCGCGCGTAGCCGTCCACGTCCTTGAGCATGAGCCGGATGGCGAAGCCCGCGTCGAACGCACCGTTCAGGATGAACCTGGGGAACTTGTAGTCGCTGGCGTTGGAACGCCCCGACGACGCCTGGATGATCTCGACGGCGCGTGCCGGATCCACCCCCGCCTTGGCGGCCACCGCCACCGCTTCGATGGTGAGGGCGAGAATCCCCGCCGAGCACATGTTGTTGACGAGCTTGATGGCATGGCCGGTGCCCACCGGTCCCGCGTGGAAGATGTGCTTGCCCATGGCCTCGAGCACGGGCCGCGCCCGCTCGAGAAGCTCGGCGGGGCCCCCGACCATGATGGCGAGCGTGCCCTCGGTCGCTCCCCGCACGCCGCCCGAGACGGGAGCGTCGACCAGATGAGCGCCCTTCGCCTCCACCTTCGGCGCCAGCTCGCGGGTGGCCGACGGGTCGGCCGTGGTCATCTCGAGGCAGAGAGCGCCCGAGGCGAGAGCGGAGAGAAGGCCCGCGGGACCCTCGAAGACGAGGCGGACTTCACGCGACGAGGGCACGATGGTGATGATGGTTCGCGTGGCCGAGGCGACGGCCGCGGGTGTATCGGCCCAGCGCGCTCACGCAGGCCCGGAAGGACTCTCCCGCGCTCGCCCTCGCATCGTGCACGACCAGAGGATAGCCCGCGGCCAGCAAGCGGCCCGCCATGGGCGCCCCCATGTTCCCCAGCCCGATGAATCCGATGGTCTCCACGGATACCTCCCTTCCCTCCCGTATACTACCGGAGCGATGCTCCTGGGGCTCGCCCTCGTTTGCGTAGCCGCGGTGTCGTGGGGCACCACGGGCAGCGTGATGAGCCTCCTCGCGAGGGACGGTTCGCCGAGCCCCTTCTCGTCGGCTGGGCGCGCATGGCCGGCGCCGCGCCCTGTCTCCTCCTCGCGACCTACCTCATCCGCTCCGGCCTCGCCTCATCGGAGCGCGCGTCCCGTCCGGCCGGGCGCTGGACGTGGATGGACCGAGCGAGGGCAGCTGTGCTCGGGATCGCCATGGCCGCCTATCAGCTTTGCTACTTCTGGGCGGTGCCCCGCACCGGCGTGGCGCTCACCGCGCTCCTCGCCATCTGCTCGGCGCCCATCATGATCACGGCGGGGGCCGCGCTCATCCTCAAGGAACGGCCGGGACGCTCGACGCTCGTCGCGCTGCTCCTCGCCGTGGCCGGGACCGCCATGGTCCTCGTGGGTCCCGCGCGCAGCCGGAGGCCGGCCGCCGGACTTCAACGCGGGCGCGGTGGCGGCCATCGGGCGGGTCTCTCGTACGCGGTGTACGCGGTGACCGCCAAGGGACTGCTCCACCGCGCGGCGCCCCTGCCCCTTGCCGCCGTCACCTTCACCCTCGCCGCGCTCCTCCTCACCCCTGCCCTGCTCGCGGAGTCGCGACGTCGCGGACCAGCTTGCCGCGGGCTGGCCGCTTCTCGTCTATCTGGGGTGGTGCCCACCGCCGCCGCCTACGTGATCTTCGGCGCGGGGCTGCGCCGGGTCACCGTCACGGCGGCGGGCATCGCCACGCTGCTCGAGCCGGTGACCGCGTCGGCCCTCGGCGTGCTCGTCTTCGGCGAGCATCTCGGCACCATGGGCTGGGCGGGCGCCGCCATGCTCCTGGGCGCCCTCGCGCTGCTCGCCCGCTCCGGTTCAGGCCGCCAGTGACGCCGCGGACGTCGCGAGACGGTACACCCGCACCGGCTCTTCCACGTTCTTGAGCTCGCGCACGCCCAGATCCTCGAGGTCGAACCATCCCTCGATGCGGCGCGCCGTCTCCGGCCCGATGAAGGCGCTGTCGCCCGCCCCGAGGGCGGCCAGGCGGGCCGCGACGTTGGTCACCGGTCCCGAGGCGGTATACGTCCATCGCGTCGCGGCATTTCCCTCGATCTTCGTGGCGCCCACTGCGGCCGGTCCCGAATTGACCCCGACGTGGAGGCGGATTGGCTCGTCGATACCTCCCGCCTCGTTGATCTCGTCGGCCCGGCGGAGAATGCCCAGCGCGGTCTGGACGGCATTGCGCGCGTGGCGCTCGGGCTCCTCGTCCTGGAAGATGACCATGAGACCGTCGCCCGCCGTCTCGTTGACGTCGCCGCCGTTGCGCAGGATCTCGTCGAGGAAGGCGCCGAAGTAGCGCTCGATCATGACGTTGACCCGGTCGGGATCGTGGCGCTCCGACAGGCTCGTGTAGCCGGCCACGTCCACGAAGAGCACGGACACGTCCATCTCACGCTTGGTGAGCTCAGGTGCCTCCGGCGCTTCCTCGATGAGCTCCTGGACCCGGCGCGGCACGAATTTCGACAGGCTGGTCCGGATCGCCTCGAGGATCTCCACGCGACGAAGGCTATCGGCGAGCCGTCGATTGGCCTCCTCCAGCGCCGAGAACGCCCGGGCGTTCTCGAGGGCGACCGCGCTCTGGTTGACGACCACCCGGAGCAGCCGCAGATCCTCCGTGGTATAGGAGGCGCCCGAGCGCTTCTCGCCGAGGGCGAGGAGACCGGTAACCCGGTCGCCGAAGAGCAGGGGACGACCAGCTCGGCGCCGAGGGCACGCATCTGAGAGAGGCAGGCCTCCCGGCACGACGCCAGATCCGGATCGGCTTCGTGCTGCACGCGGGTGATGGGCTGCCGATATCGCGCGAGGTGGCCTGGCAGCGAGGAGCTGGCGGCGATGAGCCCGCTCGCTCCCATGGGCCCCGCGCTGCCCACGAGCACGCGGTAGCGCTCCTGCTCTTCTTCAAACACGGCCAGGGTCAGTCGTGATGGGAAGAACGACTCGTCCACCGTCCGCCCGATGAGGCCGGCGATGCGGTCGAGGTCGAGCACGGTGGTCATGGTGCCGGACAGCCTCTCGATGGAGCGCTGCACGTCGAGCCGCTGGCGAAGAAGAGCCGATCGACCACCCGCTGGGCGCGGGCGTACACCGGATTGAGGAAGAAGACGACGGCGAGGGCCAGCACCGCCGCGGTGGCGAGCGGGCTCGTGCCCATGCCGAGCCGGGTGAACACCACGTTGAGGGCGGTGATGGCCCCCGCGTAGGCGACGATCACCACCCCGGTGACGAGCGCGTAGATGCTGCCCACCCGCACCACGGCCCGCACGTCGAACAGCTCGTAGCGAATCATGGCGTACGTCACGGCCACCGGGAAGAGGAGGTTGAGCTTCCACAGCACGTTCAGGTAGGGCACGGTCATCCCCGTCACCGCCTCGAGGGTGGTGCCCATGACGGGGGCGAGCTGTCCCACCGTGAAGCCCGCGAGGAGGACTCGCGCGCGCTGGCGGCCCAGCGCGCTCGTCCCCGCACCGCGGTAATCGAGAGGGCGGCGATCAGCACGAGCAGGGCCGACACCCAGTACACCGCGCTCGCGATGGGGACGATCACGAGCTCGCTCGGCGGGTGATCCGGGATGTGCATCCGGAGCAGGGTGGCGAAGACGGCGGAGGCGCCGTAGGCGAGCCAGATCACGCGAGGATGCCGGACGGCCCAGGGCCGGCGCTCGGGGAAGGTCTGCGCGAGGTGCAGGTAGAGAGCCGGCGAGAAGGCCCACGCGGTGAGAAAGATGGCGTCGAATCGGTAAATGCTGACCGCGTCGTGATAGAGGGTGGCGATGGCGAACCAGATGATGCAGTAGGCCTGGAACACCCGCGCGCCAGGAGCCCCCGGCTTGAGGACGAGAACAGCCGCGCCGAGGCCGAGGAAGAGCAGACCCGGCAACAGTCCCTCGAGGAGAAAGCGGTCGAAGTCTCCCGCCGGCTCCGTCTTGCTCACGATGTCCGCTTCCACCAGCCGGCCCCGGCGATTGATCAGGTAGTGAAAGCTCGTCCCCGGCGGGTGGCGGCGCACCTCGGCGTGGATCTCCCGGCCGGATTCGAGGAGACGGCCGTCCATGGCACGCAGAAAGTCGAAGGGCTCGAGCCCGCCCCGCTCGACGCCGAGTCCCACGAGGAGATTCCTCATGACGGAGAAGCCCGGATAGGGCTGGCCGATGAGTTTCCAGGCGTCCACGGTCGTCCACCCCCGAGAAAGAGGGCGAGGACGAGGGCGCCCACCACACGTGCTTTTCGCGCAGGGAAATCCTCCTTGACCGCTTTAGATGCCCGGAGCTACCCCGGCGGTCTCCACCACTTTGCTGACGGCGCGGCTGAACGTGCAGTTCGGCACCACGCAGGAGTGCTTGCCCGATCCGCCCGCGACCATGACATAGATGTCGTCGATGGACGGCACCCTGGGCAGGAGGACCTGCTCGTCGGTGACCTTCTGCATCCAGAGCGGGCCAGTCGTGCATGCCCCACATGCCGCCCAGCTTGAGACGTGCCAGGGGCAGGCGCGCGTGCTCGAAGACGAAGCGCTGCACGTCCGGCGCGGTGAGCCGTCCGCGGCGATGGTCTGGGCGTGCTCCGGCCCCAGCACGACCAGGAGCTGGGCCTGCGACATGTACCAGCCGACATTGGAGCCGAGGCTGGTCGCGACGTCCGAGACATTGTTGAGGATGCCCGCGGCGGTGGTCGAGACATGATCGTTGACGTTGTGCGGACCCTCGCCGCCGAAGACGGTGACCACGCTCTGCTCCGGGGCGAAGCCCAGGCGCTCGCGCAGCGAGGCCAGGGCGCGCCGTTCTCCCGCTCGGCGATGGCGTAGGAGAACTTGGCCGGACTGCCCTGTGTCGCCATGTCATGGCGTCCGGGCCACCCGCCGCCCACGTTCAGGAGAATGAGCCGGAGGGCACGGCCGATGGTGGCATTGGCGCGGAAGCCGGGCCCGAAGAGGCCGGAGCCCGAGTGCATGCCGATGGCGGCGGCGAGAGGGCCGCTGACGATGATGAGCGGAGCCACCGGATGGGTGGTCGCCTGGACGCCGTAGAGATTGAAGGAGGGCTCGAGCACGGCCTTCACCGCGGCCACGATCACGGGGAAGTAGGCGGGCTCGCAGCCTGCCATGACCGCGTTGACCGCGAGCTTCTCGATGCTCGCCTGGCGCCAGAGGGGAGGCATGAGGCCGAGGACACGCTGCGGGTCCTCGCGGACGCCCGCGATCATCGCCCGCACCCGCTCGGGGGTAGGGGCCACGATGGGCAGCCCGTCGCACCAGTCTCGCTTGACGAACTCCGCGTACACGTCGTCCTCGGGCACCTGCAGCTCGCGAATCATTGCGTCGGACACGGAAGATTCAGACACGGGGACCTCCGGAATCGGATTGACGGCCACGTCACGCGCGATCACCTCGACAGTGTACCGCCCCTGAGGCGCGCGAGGGCACCACGGAACTCCACGTTCTGCGGCTCGAGCGAGGTCGGCGTGGCGGGGTCCGCCGCCGTGCTGCCTGCCGCATTCGATCCACGCGCACGTGAGGAGTGGACGGCGAAGACGTTCTGCGAGCCGGCCGGAGAGCAGGGCGCCCACGGCGAGACCGGCCATGTAGGCGGCGAGGACGGCGGTGAGCGCATCGACGGCGTGGCCCACGACCAGGCTCAGCGTGCGGAGCCCACGACCTCGGCTGTACTGGGGCGCAGGCGTGCGCCAGAACACCACCGCCCAGCCGCGACCAGGTCCGCAGGCGGACGGATCTCGCCCACGCGGGCGCGGCCTGGCCGACGAGGACCGGCGACGGGAGAGAGGACAGCCCAGACGAAGAGAATGCGGGTCGGGCGCCTCACCCAGACCCAAGCAGGCTCACCAGCTGCTCCACGGCCTGTACCGCGCGACGGCTCACCGACTCGGGCTTCTCGCCTCCGAGCGGGTGCTGGATCACGAGGAGGGCAGGCCGGTGGCGCCGAGCGCCGCCATCTCACTCACCGCGAGGTTCTGGAACACGACGGTTGCGATCAGTCCCGACGGCGTCCCGCGCTTGGCCACTTCCAGAGAGTCGTGGAGACTCCACGACGTGCAGGAGCCTCAGTCCGCGGAGCCTGCGAAGACGAGATCGCAGTCCTTGGCGATCCCCTCCACGATCTCGTCCGCGGCGGCCGTCGCGGCATTGGCCTTCCTGCGATACACCACCGCCTTGACGCCGAGGCGCTCCTTCAGCAGCTCGCCCATCTCATGCACGAGCAGGTCGAAGTTGTGCTTCGTATTGTCCAGGAACCCGATGGTGAGACCGCGGAGGTCGGCGGGCAGCGGCGGGACGGCCAGCTTCGCCGCGGGCCGCTCGCCCTGTGGATTCATGACGGTAATCGTGGCCATTGGGTGCTCCTCGCTGGAGATCGGGTTTAGTCACTCCGGGACCGGGCGATCGGATCGCCGAAAACATGCCGCCGGGGTCTCGGGGAGTCGATGAGAATATACCGCACCCATGTGGATCCTTGCCCTGGATGTGGGAACGAGCTCGGTGCGGGCCATCGGCTACGATGCGGCGGGCCATCCCCTGCCCGGCGCGGACGGGCGAGCGGCCTGGGAGCCCGTCACGACGGCGGAGGGCGGCGCCGAGCTCGATCCTGAATCGCTGGTCGCCGCCGCGGCTTCGAGCATCGACCGATGCCTCGCCGAGGCTCGGGCCCGCCCGCCGCGGTGGGCGCGTCGGTGTTCTGGCACAGCCTCCTCGCTCTCGACGCGGCGAGGCGTCCGCTCACCAAGGTGATCACCTGGGCCGACACCCGGAGCGCCTCCACCGCTGAGCGCCTGCGCACCCGGCTCGACGAGACGGCGGTGCATGCACGCACGGGAGCGCCGATCCACTCGACGTTCTTTCCGGCCAAGCTCGCCTGGCTTCGCGAGGACCGGCCCGAGATCTTCGCGCGGGCGGCCACGTGGTGCGGCTTCGCCGAGTATCTGCTGTGGCGGGTGACTGGGCAGCTCAAGGCAAGCCTCAGCATGGCCTCGGGCACGGGTCTCCTCGATCAGCGCGCGGGCACCTGGGACGACACGATGCTCGCGGCATGCGACATCGGCCGCGATCGGCTCCCGCCGATAGATGACGCGCCGGTCATTGGTCTCGCGCCCGACTTCGTCGCGCGATGGCCCGGGCTCGCGCGCGTGCCGTGGCTGCCCGGAGCGGGGGACGGCGCCTGCTCCAACCTGGGGCTGGACTGCGCGACCCCGGAGCGCATCGCCCTGAACGTCGGCACTTCCGCGGCCCTCCGCGTCGTGACCGACGCGCCGGGAACCGTGCCGCGGGGGTTGTGGCACTACCGCGTCGATGGCCGGCGCCATCTGCTGGGGGTGCTACTTCCGAAGGGGAAACGTTCTCGCGTGGGCTCGCCGCGTGCTGGCCCTGCCTGAGGATCACGCGGATCTCGAGGCGGCGCTGGCCGCGGTGCCGGCGGACGGACACGGCCTGACCGCCCTGCCCTTCCTGGCCGGCGAGCGAAGCCCCGGCTGGCGCGGCGACGCGCGCGCAGCCGTGACGGGCATCGGGCTCTCCACCTCGGCTCCCGAGATCCTCCGCGCGTTGCTCGAGGCCGTTGCCTACCGCCTCGCCGACGTGTACGAGCGGCTCCGGCCCCTCGCCACGCCGGGCCACGACGTGGTCGCCTCCGGCGGGGCCCTCCACGGCTCCGGCACCTGGAGCCAGATCATGGTCGACGCCCTCGGCGTGCCCATAGAAGTGCGCGAGAGCACGGAGGCGTCCAGCCGGGGCGCCGCCCTCCTCGCCCTGGCCGCGCCTGGGATACCCTCCACCTCCTCCGGAGCGGCCGGGGAGGTTGCTCCACCCCGATCCGCGCCGTCGCGACATCTACGCCAATGCGCGCACGCGCCAGGCACGGCTGTACGGAAGCGTTGTAGGTCCGCGCTGATCCTGAGAGAATAGGGCGCCCGAACCATGCGTATCGCCATCGGCTGCGACGACACCGGCTTTCCGCTCAAGGAACAGGTATCGGCGGCCCTCGAGGCGAGCGGCCACGATCTCCTCGACCTCGGTACCTTCTCCACGGATCCCGTCGATCATCCGGACTACGCGCGGGCGGTGGGGCAGGCCGTGCTGCGCGGCTTCGTGGACGCGGGCATGCTCATCTGCGGCAGCGGCGCCGGCGCCTCCATCGCCGCGAACAAGATCCGCGGCATCCGCGCTTCGCTCTGCCACGATCCGGAAGCCGCGCGCCTCGCCCGCGAGGAGGACGACGCCAATGTCCTCTGCCTCGGCGCCCGCGAGGTGGATCCGATCCGTGCCGTGGCCATCGCCATGGCGTGGCTCGGCGCCTCGTTCTCCGGTGAGGAGCGCTTCGCGCGCAAGATCTCCAAGATAGCCCTGCTCGAGGGAGGCCTGCCCGCTGGCAGGAAAGCGCCCACGCGTCCGACCGCGATCGTCGCCCGCGGCGAGACCACCTGCCCGAGCAGACGCCGGTCGAGGCAGCTCCCCGGCCGCTGCCGAGGATGCCCGGCGGAAGCGCCGATCACCTCCTCCGCCGCCGCCCGTCCCGAGGATGCCCGTGGAGGCACCGGCCGCGCCACCTCCGCGGCCCGCCCCGAGGATGCCCGTGGAGACACCAGCCGCGCCACCTCCGCGGCCCGCCCCGAGGATGCCCATCGAGCTACCGTCCGAGCCGGGAGCCGGTGGCATGATTCGCGCGCGACGACTATGGGTCGGGGGCACGCTTCTCCGGGGACTCCCCGACCCGTGGACGAGATCTTCAAGCTGCCGGCCGTCCAGGAAACCCTCGACGCCCTCGAAGCCCAGGACTTTCTCGATCGCCTCTGGGTCAAGGACGCGAGCCTGTGGAAAGGCGAGGCGCCGGCCATCCGCAATCGGCTCGGGTGGCTCACCTCGCCCACCATCATGCGCGGCCACACTGACGACATCAAAACGTTCGCCGACGAGATCCGCCGGCTGCAGTTCACCCATGTGGTCGTGCTCGGCATGGGAGGCGCATCGCTGTGCGGCGAGGTCTTCAACCTCGCCTTCGGCTCCAAGATGGGTTTCCCCGACCTCGTGCTCCTGGACTCCACGGATCCGGCCACGGTGAAGCAGACCTTCGAGCGGCTCAACCTGTCGCGCACGCTCTTCATCGTGGCGAGCAAGTCCGGCGATACCCTCGAGACGCTCGCCTTCTACGAATACTTCCGCGGGCAGGTCGAGGCCTCCTCGGTCCCGCGCGCGGGCATTCACTTCGTGGCCATCACCGACCCCGGGCGTCCTCTCGACAAGATCGCCTCCGAGACGGGCTTCCGCCGCACCTTCCTCAATCCCGCCTCCATCGGCGGTCGCTACTCCGCCCTGTCCTTCTTCGGGCTGGTGCCGGCCGCCCTCATGGGCATCGACATCAAGGTATTGCTCGATCGGGCCCACGCCATGGTCGAGGCCTGCGGCAACGCGGTGAGCGCCCGCGACAATGCCGCGGTCCGGCTCGGCGGCGCCCTCGCCGGGCTGGCCAAGGTCGGGCGCGACAAGGTGACCCTGGTCCTGTCGCGTCAGCTCCGCGCGCTCGGCCCGTGGATCGAGGAGCTGCTCGCCGAGTCGCTGGGAAAGGACGGCAAGGGGCTGGTCCCCGTGGACGACGAGCCGCTGGGATCGCCCGCGGTGTATGGCGATGACCGGGTCTTCGTCGCCATCACCCTCGACGGCGACGACTCGCTCGGAGCTGCACCTGAACGCGCTCGAGGACGCGGGCCATCCCGTGATCCGCATCCCTCTCAAGGATCACCTCGAGGTGGGCGCGGAGTTCTTCCGGTGGGAGCTCGCCACCGCCGCCGCGGGCGTCGCGCTCGGCGTCAACCCCTTCGACGAGCCCGACGTCGTGCGCGGCCGGGAGACCACCGCCACCCTCCTGTCCTCGTGGAAGAAGAGCCGGAGACTGCCGGAGTGGCCGGTGGACGTCGCGGAAGGCGGGCTCGCGCTTCTGACCAACAGGGCACGAAATCCGCGAGCGTCAGCCAGGGGCTCCAGGCCTTTCTCGGCCAGGCGGGCCCGGGGGATTACATCGCCATCCTCGCCTATCTCGCGCCGACGGCCGAGAACTGGGGCCGGCTCCAGGAGCTGCGCACGCTCCTGCGGGACCGGCTGAGAGTAGCCACGACGGTGGGCTTCGGTCCCCGCTATCTCCACTCCACCGGACAGCTGCACAAGGGCGGCCGGGCCAACGGTCTCTTCCTCCAGCTCACGGGGAGTGACAAGGACGACATGGCCATACCGGGCTCAGGCTATGGCTTTGCCACGCTCAAGGCGGCGCAGGCCCTGGGGGACCTCCAGACGCTACGCGACGCAGGACGCCGCGTCGTGCGCGTGCACCTCACGGGCAAGCAGCCTCAGGCCCTGGAGCAGCTCGTCCAGGTGGCGCAGCGGGCCGTCAAGAAGGGCTGAGCTTCGCTCGCCCTCCGGGCCACGCTACTTTGACTGGCCGCTCGGAGATACGACGCGCGTGGCCGACATCTCGACCCAGGTGTTGTACCAGCTCTCGTAGATATGTACCTGGAGCGAGCTGCTGGGCTTCTCGTAGGTCTGGGTGATACCCTGATCCGAGAGCGTGGTGGCGGAGATGTTCTTCCAGCCATTGGCCTCCAGCGTCGTCCGGAAGGCCACGGCCACGCTCTCGATCTCGACGCGCCCCTTGTAGAATAGACGGGCGGCTTTGACCTCCGGAGACTCGATGATGGTGGACTTGTTGAGGTCCACGGTGAGACCCTTCGGAACCGGGATGTCTTCGAACTCGCTGCGCTGAACTTTCGGCGGGCTGGAAGCGCAGGCCGTCGCGGCCACTAGGCAGAGCGACAGAACAAGGATGCGACGCATGGGTGGTACCTCCTGGCGGTCATCCTACTATCGGTGGGGGCAGTCCGGCAAAATTTTTGGCGAGAATTCTGGTGGTGGTGCTCCTGTCCGGGTGCGCCTCGACCAATGTTCCGCCCATGGGCTACCAGGGCAAGCCCTTCCGCCCCGAGCCCGACGAGCGGAAGCTCTGGAGCGACGCCGAGAAGGAAGAAGAAAAGCTCTCCAAGCTCGGCAAGACCTACGACGACCCGCTCCTCGAGGACTACCTCGCCTCCGTGGCGCACGCGGCTCGTGCCCGAGGAGGCTCAGGAGGCGGGGCGCCCGCCCCGCGCATCGCCGTCTTCCGCGATCCGACCCTCAATGCTTTCTGCCATGCCCAACGGCAAGATTTACATCCACACGGGTCTCTTGAGCCGCGTGGAGAACGAGTCACAGCTCTCCATGATCCTCGGCCACGATGACGCACGTGACCAACCGCCACGCGCCTCATGTTCAACCGCGACGCCCAGAACAAGCAGATCTGGTTCACTGCGCTCGCCATCGCCGCCTCCCTGGGGGCGGCGGTGGCCGCGGGAGCCAGCAGCAGGCAAGGGCAACTACGTCACGGCCGAGGTGCTGCGCACCACCTCGAACATCTTCCTCGGCCTGGGCCTCCAGCTCGCCTTCATCGCCTCCGTCAACGGCTTCGGGCGCGACCTCGAGCGGGAGGCGGACCGCGAGGGCATGGATCGCATGGTCAAGGCGGGCTACGATCCCCGTGAAGCGCCCCGGGTGTTCGCGCTCCTCAAGGACGACCACGGCGACGGCAGCAAGCTCGAGAACTTCTTCTTCGGCAATCACCCGCGACTCGACGAGCGCATCGCCAACACCCAGGAGCTGTTGAAGACGAAATACGCCACCACGGAACCGGCCGAGAGCGTGTCGAACAACGACGAGTTCGCCATGCGCACGCGGACGGTGGTGCGCGAGAACGCCGCGCTCGATATTCGCGCCGGCCGCTTCGGGCTGGCCAAGGCTCAGCTCGACCGGGTCCTCCCTCTCGCCCCCAAGGACCCGACCACCCATCTCTACTACGGCGATCTCTACCGACTCCAGGCCCAGCGCGCCAAGAACCCGTACGACAAGCCCCTGCTCGTGGCCCAGGCCCTCCAGGCCTACGAGCAGGCGGCGGCCCTCGACGCGACCTTCCCCGACCCCTTCCGTCAGATGGGCTTCCTCTACTATCAGAGCCGGCAGAGCGACAAGGCCAAGGAGGCCTTCCGCAAGTACCTCGCCCTCAAGCCCGACGCGCCTGACTCTCGCAGGATCAAGGAGTATCTGGTCGAGCTCGACCGGTGAAGTCTCGCGCGGGATGGCTCATGGTGGCCGCGCTCGCCATGGCCACGCTCGCCTTCGTGGCCCACGGTCCCGCGCTTCGGTGGATCGGGCAGGCCCTGGTCGTGGAGGATCCGCTGGCCAGGGTCGACGCCATCGTGGTGGTGGCCGGCGCCACGCCCAGCCGCGAAGAAGCGGCGGCCAGGCTCTATCGCGACGGGCTCGCGCCCGCGGTCGTTCTCTCCAACCAGTTCACGCCGGATCGGGTCCGCGATCTGATCGCGCTGGGCGCCCGGCGCTTCGACTACCAGGGTGAGGCCCGCGTCGTGCTCGAAAAGCACGGCGTGCCCGCCCGGCCATCCTCGCGCTGCCCTCCCCGTCAACACCACCGAGGCCGAGCTCAAGGTGGTGGGAGAGGCGGCGCATGCTCACGGCTGGCGACGCGTCATCCTCGTCACCTCGCCCCAGCACTCGCGCCGCGTGAAGCTCGTCTGGAGACGCGAGGCCCCATCGAGCATCGAAGGCCTCGTCCGGGTCGTCCCCGGCGACGACTTCCTCGACGGCGACTGGTGGCGCAAGCGCCGCCAGGCCGAAGCCGTCCTCCACGAATACCTCGGCCTCACCGCCATCTACCTAGGCATCTCCCACCTACTGAAATAGCCGAGACCGCTCAGCTCAGCCGACGCCCTGTGAGAGCTCTCGCGGACAGTAGGTCGATGGCCGAAGGCGGCGCAGGAGGCCGCGAGCTACCTGACGTGAGTCGCAGCCGAGGCGCCAACGAGCAGATGCCTCTGAGCTTTCACCGCGCGTACGTCAGGCGGCCGAGAAGGGGGCAGCTGCGAGGCGGCGCCCGAAGGCGGCGGGCGAGGCGTAGTCTCTCTACGTTGAGCCCGCCGCCGAGGGCGCCAACGAAGCAGATGCCCCCTTATCGGCCGCCTGACCGGCCGTAGTCATCGGAGATGCGGATGATATCGTCCTCCCCGAGATAAGGCCCATGCTGAACCTCGATGATCACGACGGGACGCCGGCCGGGGTTCTCGATGCGATGCCACGCTCCGCGTGGGACATCCACCGCTCCCCGCGCCTTGAGACGGCGCGCCTTCCCTCGACGATGACGCGCGGTGATCCCTCCACGACGACCCAGTGCTCGGCGCGGAAGCGATGGCGCTGAAGGCTGATCCGGTGGCCAGGCTCCACGGTGAGGCGCTTCACCTTGTAGCCCCCACCTTCCACGATGTTCTCGAAACCGCCCCACGGACGGGACTCGAAGCCGGCCGGACGACGGACTTTACGTGAAGCCTTGCCTCGGGCAGCGGTGCGGCGGGCGGACGCCCTGCGGCGCGCGGACCTCATGATTCCCCCAATCGGATGACGCGGGCGAAGTCGGCCTCGACCGCCTTGGAGACTTCCTCCATCACCTCGGGGGCACGTCCTCGTCGAGGAGGAGGACGACGATGGCCCCGCCACGCTTGGTGCGACGGCCGACGTGCATGGACGCGATATTAACATTCCGGCGGCCCAGTATCGTTCCGATCTTGCCCACCATGCCCGGCCGGTCCTCGTAGGACAGCACGAGGATATGCCCCTCCGGCACGAACTCGATGTGCAGGTCGCGGAGGCGCACGATACGCGGCACGCCGTCGAAGACCGTGCCCGCGATGATCTTCCGGCCCGAGCCCGCATGGGTGGTCACCGTGACGAGGTTCGTATAGCCCGTGGGCGCCTCCTCGTCCGTGTGGATGACCACCTCCACGCCCCGCTCGCGCGCGAGGAAGCGCGCATTGACCAGGTTGACGGCTTGGGCGGTGACGCCACCGAGCAGTCCCTTCAGCACCGCGCGGCCGATCAGCTCCGGATCACGCTTGGCGACGTGGCCGGCCACCTCCACCTCCACCGACTCGACATTGTCCTTCTCGAGCTGGAGGCAGAAGCGCCCGAGGATCTCCGCGAGCGCCACGAAAGGCCTGATCTCCGCCATGCTTTCCCGGTCGCCCACGGGCACGTTGACCGCATGCTCGACCAGCTCGCCGTCCCGAAAGGCGACGAGCTGGCGCGCCACGTCGATGGCCACGTTCACCTGCGCCTCCTGCGAATTGGCGCCGAGGTGCGGGGTGACCACCACCTTCGGATGCTGGACCAGCCGCTTGACCTGCGGCGACACGGGCGGCTCTTCGGTCCACACGTCGACCGCGGCGCCCACCACGTGGCCCGAATCGAGCGCGGCAAGAAGTGCTGCCTCGTCGACGATGCCCCCGCGCGCGCAGTTGACCAGGCGCACTCCGGCTTCATGACCGCGATCTCCCGCGCCGACAGCATGTTCTCCGTCTCCTTCGAGAGGGCACATGCACGGTGACGATATCCGATTGGGTGAGCAGCGACTGGAGGTCGGTGAGGCGCACGTTGAGCTCGCGGGCCCGGCTCTCGGGAATGTACGGGTCGTAGACGAGCACCTCCATGTCGAAGGAGCGCAGGCGGGCGGCCACCCGTGATCCCACCTTGCCCAGCCCGATGACGCCCGCCGTCTTGCGGAAGAGCTCCGAGCCGTAGATGCCGCGGTCCCAATCGAGACGCTTGAGCGCCTCGTGGGCCGCGGGAATCTTGCGGACGAGGGCGAGGAGCATGCCCACGGTGTGCTCGGCGGCGGAGACGACATTGCCGTAGGGCGCATTGGCGACGATGACGCCCTGGCGGGAGCACGCCTCGATGTCGATATTGTCCACGCCCACCCCGGCCCGCCCGAGGAAGCGCAGGCGCCGCGCATGGGCGAGGAACTCGACGTTCACGGTGGTGGACGAGCGCGTGATGATGGCCTCGCTGTCCGCGATCTTCTGGAACAGCTCTTCGCGGGGCAGCTTGGACGAAATCTGCTCTACCTCGAAACCGCGCTCGACGAGATGGGCGACGCCTTCCCGCGCGATGGCATCGATGATCACGACCTTCATGAATTCATGCTAACACGCAGCGCGTGCGGCCGAGGTTGGTGGCGGCGATGCCCGGGGCGGCGGCGCCGGCGGGGGCCTCCCTCCCTGGACCACGCTGAATCGCATTCCCCGGGGCCACTCGGGCCCGCCACGAGATTTTGGTTTTAGCGCTTCGAAGAAGCTCCGCAGAAGATACGGGTCCAGGGAGGGAGGCCCCCACCGACACCACCGCCCCTGAACGTCTCCGGCTCGGTCACGAGAATCCGACCGACGCCATCGACTCTGAACGTCTTCGGCTCAGTAACCAGAATTCCACCGCAGCTCGATCCGTCAGCAGACCCCGTCGAGACCACGAGCCTGGACTCTCCGGCAGGTGCGAGAGATGGCACCAATCGTGGATGGAATCGGAGCAGGTGACGAGAGGCCACGCGAGGCGGATGAGGGGGCGGGGGTGACCTTCCCGGGCCCCTATCTTCTGGGAGCCTCTCAACGCCGCCAGCCTACATCTCGTGGCGGGCCCAGAGTGCCCACGCGGATTGCGACTCAGGGTGGTCCGGGAAGGGCACCCCCGCCCCCTCGTCCGCCACGCCGCGCGGAGACTACGTGTTCGGCGCGGCTTCCAACCGGTGCTTGCGGAGGAAGCGGAGGAACTGATAGCCCTCGGCGAGGCGCCGGCGCAGCACGGCGCCGTCGCGCAGCATCTCGGCGCCCAGCGAGATCATCTTGCGCGGGCGGAAGTAGAAGCGCCGGTAGACCTCGTCCACCGAGCGGTAGATCTCCGTCCGCGGCAGGTGCGGGTAGCCGATGGCGCTCACCTGCACACCCGCGTCGTCCACCAGACGCTCCGCCTCCAGCCATCCGTGGAGGCGCGCCTCGTCGTAGAGCGCGGTGCCCGGATAGGGCGCGGCCAGCGAGACCTGTATGGTGTCGGGATCGATCTCGCAGGCAAAGCGAATCGTCTCCTGAATGGTCTCGCGCGTCTCCCCGGCAATCCGAGGATGAACGTGCCGTGGATGACGATGCCCAGCGCCTTGCAGTCCCGCGTGAATCGCCGCGCCACGTCGAGCCGCACGCCCTTCTTGATGTTGTTGAGGATCTGCTGGTTGCCCGACTCGTAGCCGACGAGGAGCAGGCGGAGCCCGTTGTCCTTGAGGACCTTCAGGGTCGAGTACGGCACATTGGCCTTGGCATTGACCGACCACGTGATGCCGAGCCGGCCGAGGGCGCGCGCGATGGCCTCGGCCCTCGGCAGATCGTCGGTGAAGGTGTCGTCGTCGAAGAAGAACTCCTTCACCTGCGGGAAGAGGCGCCGGGCGAGCGCCATCTCCTCGGCCACGTGCCCGACGCTCCGCGTGCGGTAGCGCTGGCCCCCACCGTCTGGGGCCAGAGGCAGAAGGTGCACTTCGAGCGGCAGCCGCGCCCGGTGTACAGCGACACGTACGGATGGCGGAGGTATCCGATCGCGTAGTGCTCCACGGTGAGGTCGCGCTTGTATACCGGCGTGACGAAGGGCAGGAGATCCATGTTCTCGAGCACGGGGCGGTCGGGGTTTCGCACCACCCGCCCCTCCCGGCGGTAGGTCAGCCCGGCGACGCTCTCGAGGGTCGTCCCTGCGCCACTTCCCGGACGGTGAAGTCGAACTCGCTGCCCGCCGCGAAATCCACGCGGCTCCCGGCGCCGAGGGCGGCGTCGGGGGCGACGGCGACCGCGGCGCCTACCATGCCCACCACGAGGCGCGGATTCTCGTCCTTGAGCGCCTCCGCCACCTTGAGGTCACCCGCGAGCGACGGCGTGCTCGTATGCATGACGCAGAGATCGTAGTCGCGTGCGCGGGGGCGAATGTCGTCCAGGGTGAGCCCGTCCGGCGGCGCATCGATCAGACGGGAGCCCGGAACGAGCGCGGCGGGCTGAGCCAGCCACGTCGGATACCAGAAAGAGCGGATCTCGCGCCGGGCCTGGTAGCGCGAGCCGGCGCCCCCGTCGAAGCCATCGGCGGAGGGCGGATGCAGGAACAGGGTGCGCAGGTAGTCGGTGGCCATGCCGCGCTCAGGATAGCAAACGATGGGCTATCGAGGCGGGGCGGTGACGGAAGCGTAGAGCCACCGGCCGTTTTCCATGCCGAGCAGCTTCACCCGATGCGGCGGCAGGGTCGCCACCACGGAATGCCCCGGATCGCGCGGCGTGACGAGGAGGATCTGACGGCCGGCCAGCCAGGCGGCGCGGAGCTCGTCCGCCGTCCAGAAGGCGCGGGCGCTGTCCGCGAACGTGGCGCCCATCCCGAGCACGCTGCGTCGCGCGTCCACGAGAATCGGCCGGCGGCCTGAATAGAGCTCGAGGGCGCCCGAGTTCTCGATGGGCCCTTCGTGAGCGAGCACCGTCTCGGGCAAGGCGAATCGCCGCGCTTCCGCGGCCAGACCCGACACGGCGCGCCCCGCCGCCACCAGATCGAGGGCGCGGAGAGCCGACGGCATCACGGCGAGCATGGTGGCGGCCACCACCGCGCCCGCCCACCATCCGGCGCGGCGCCAGGCGCAGACGGCGAGCGCGACTGCCCCCACTCCGAAGACGAAAGCGGTGCGGGCCACCAGAGGCTGAAGCGCGGACCAGGGCGGGAGTGGCGAGGCCTGCCCGCCGGTCAGCTCCTTCCGCGTGTAGACGTCCGTGGCGGAGAAGACGGTGCTCACGAAGGCGCCGCCGTCACCCGCGGCGACGAGCGCGAGCACCACCGCGAGGGAGCGAAGAGCGCGAGATGCACGAGGGCGGGCCGGCGACCCGAGGTGGAGTCCTCGATCCACCAGCGGGCGGCGAGCAGGGCCACCGCCGGGTACGCGGGCAGCGCGTAGTGCGGCAGCTTGAACGCGGAGACGACGAAGAGCGCCCACAGGCCCGCGCCCCAGATCGAAGCGCCATCCAGGGCGCCTCATCCGGATCACGCCAGGCCCGACGCCGCACGAGCGAGACGACAGTGCCCGCGGCGGCCACGATCCACGGAAAGGCGCCGAGCGCCGACACGGCGAGGAACTCTCCGTCCCTAGCGGCACGTCCTCGTCGGGGAACCGGCGCAGGCCTGCCGCATTGAGGAGATGATTGTCCACCACCGTGTACCAGATAAATCCCTGATGCCGGAGCCCCGCCCACGCGTACCACCCGAGCCCCAGCAACAGCATGAGGGCCACGCCCGTCGCGGGCAGCCAGCGGCGAAGAGGTCTCAACTGTCCACAGAGGGCGAGGGCGACCATGACGGCAGCGAGCGGCGCCACCAGGCCGAGGGGATCCTTGGCGAGCGCAGCCACCCCGAGCGAAGCGCAGCCGAAGATCGACCAGCGCGTGGAGGTCGACTGGCCCCCTTCGCAGAGGACGAGGAGGAGCCCGGTCAGGCCGAGCTGTATGGCGGCCACGAAAGGGTCTCGGGGCGCACGTAGCGGGCGAAGACGAGGAAGAGCGCGCACGAAGACAGGGCGGCGCCCGCGAGCGCCCCGCCCGCGGGATTCAGCATCCGCGCGCCGAGCAGCGCGGTGGCGGCCGCGGCGAGGGCGGCCCCGAGCACCGAGGGAAGACGGGCGGCCCACTCCGACACACCCCATGCGTGGAAGTCGAGGGCGATCAGCCAGTAGAGAAGCGGCGGCTTGTCGAAATACCGGACGCCGTTCAGGCGGAGATCGAGGAGATCGCCCGACATCCATGCCTCGCGCGCGATCTCCGCATGCTGACCCTCGCCCGGATCGTCGAAGGGCGCGCGGCCGAGCCCGGGCAGGACGAGGAGGAGGACGAGGAGAGCCGCGAAGGCGGCGGTCGCCCACGACGCGCCTGCGCGCGTCACGCGACGGGAGCGGGCGGATGTGACGTGAGCCGGCCCCCGCTCAGGTACAGCACGCGGTCGGTGCCGGCCTGTCCCTCCGTGCGGTGAGTGACGAGGAGCACCGCGGTATGTCCTCCCGCGGCGAGGGCGCGGAGCCTCGCCCAGGATGGCCTGGGCATGAAGGTCGTCGAGATTGCCCGTCGGCTCGTCGGCGAGGACGAGCGGGGGCCGGTTCAGCACGGCGCGGCAATAGGCCACGCGCTGCTGCTCTCCTCCCGACAGCTGCGTCGGGTAGTGGTCCTTGCGATGCGCCACCTCCATCCGCTCGAGAAGGGCCAGGGCCTCGCGCCGGGCCTCCGAGCGATCCCGGCCCACGTAGCGGGCGGCGAGCAGGACATTCTCGAGCGCGGTCAGCCCGAGAGCAGGAGGAAGGACTGAAAGACATAGCCGATGGAGGCGCCGCGCGCGCGTGCCTGGGCGCGGCGCCCGAGATGGCTCACCCGTTCGGAGCCGAGCCAGATCTCACCGCCATCCGGCGGCTCGAGCATGCCTAACAGGTTCAGCAGGGTGGACTTGCCGGAGCCGGACGGGCCGGCGACCGCCACGAACTCGCCGCTCTCCAGCTCGAGGTCGACACCGTCGAGGACGGGCACGGGAGCACCGCCTGGCCCCGCATATGTCTTGGTCAGTCCGACGGCGCGGAGGATGGTCAAGTGCCTCGCCGGATCGCTTCGGCGGGAGACAGCCGCGCGATGCTGAGGGTGGCATAGCCGGCGGCCAGCGCGCCCAGCGCCACGGAGAAGACGAGGGCGAAGGTCACGAGCCTCGGCGAGAAGAGAAAGAGCTGCTGGCCGTCCCGAAGCAGGCGGGCGTCGACAGCGGTGCCGATGGCGAGAGCGAGGACCACCCCGACACCCCGCCCCACAGGCTCACCCGAAGCCCTTCGCCGAGCACCTCGCCGAGCAGATCGAGGTCGGTGGCGCCCAGCGCACGCTTGATGCCGAAATCGCGAATGCGCTCGAAGACGGCCGCCGTCACCGTGTTGGCCAGCGAGAGCCCTCCGATGAGCAGGCCGAGGGCGCCGATGCCCAGGAGGAGGCGCGGAGAAGAACGCGGTGGACTGCCGCAGGAGCTTGCTCAGCTCGCCGGGGATGGTGACGTTGAGGCCTTTCACCGTGGCCTGTATGCGGCGGGCGAGCGCGTCGGGATCCTCGCCGTCCCGCCAGCCCACCGCCGCGCCTGTGTTGAGATCTCCGCGACGGAGGCTCCCGCTCCGAAAGCCTGGACGAGGAGCGGATCGCGGCGCAGCCAGAGCTCGCGCGCGTCCTCGATGGGCACGAGGGCGAAGCGATCGGGAGCGGTGAAGGTCTTGTCGAGGATGCCCGCGATCGAGAACTCCTGGCCGGCCAGCGTCACCGTGCCGCCCGCGGCGAGATGGCGCGAGGCGGCGAAGTCGGCGCCCAGCACGGTGACTCGACGATCGCCGGAGCGAAGCGGCCGCCCCGAGCTCACCGGCAGCTCGCGATAGTGGCGGTTGGGGATGGGCACGGACAGGTCCATGCCCATGATCAGCTCCTGGGTCAGGGTGAGAAAGCTCGAGGTGCTCGTATTGAACGGCAGCATGACCTGGGCCTGACACCCAGACACGCCGGGGACGGCGGCGATCTCCGCGATCTTGGCCGCGGGAAGGAGGCCACCGGCGGTGAAGCCCGTGCCCATGCCCATGCCCTCGCCCGCCACCGAGATCTGGCCAAGCACGAAGCGGTCACCGCCGTCGATGAAGCGCGTGATGCGCTCGGCCATGGCGCCGAGGGAGACGAGCCCGGCCATCCCCACGGCGATGCCGATGACGGTGAACGCGTAGCCGCGAGGAGAAAATCCCGCAGCTTCACCCTCGCGCCCTCGACGCCAAGCGCCCCTCGACGCCAACCGCCCTCACCCTGCCCTCGGTGGGGGAGAGGAGAAGACGCTACCACTCGAGTCTCGACTCCACGGCCTGGCCGCGCCAGCGTCGCACCCAGCGATTGGCGCGCACGATGGCGAAGAAGACAGTGAGCGAGCCCCACATCTTGAGCCGCATGCGCAGGAAGGCGCCGCCGGCGAGGACGCCCGTGACGCTGTCGAGCATGCCCAGGTTCTCGCGCGGCCGGAGAAAGATCTCGATGAAGGCGGGCTCGTACCAGCGGCGGATGAAGCGCACGAAGGGCTGACGCCGCGCCGGGCCCGCCGCGCATAGCCTTCGAAGCGCCGGGCCTCGAAGCGGCCGTCGGCGAAGGCGGCGAGGATCTCCGTGGCCGCCATCTCCCCGTCTGCATCGCCACGTAGACGCCCGAGGAGAAGATGGGATCGACGAAGGCGAGCGAATCCCCACGCAGAGGAAGCGATCGCCCGCCACCACGGTGGTGCTGTAGGAGAAGTTGGCGGCGCTCCGCACCGGGGTGACCCGCCGGGCGTCCCGCAGACCCTCCGCGACCCGACGGCACCGCCCGATCATGTCGTCGTAGAGCGCGTCCAGCGAGCCCTCGCGCCCGCGCACCGTCTTCGAGTGGAGGACGCAGCCGATGCTCGTGAGGTCGCCCGAGAACGGTATCCACCAGAACCAGCCGTCCTCGAAGATGTAGAGGCGGATCAATCCCTCGTCGCGTCCCCCAGCGCGGGGCGCCCTCGAAGTGGGCGAAGAGGGCAACCTTGCCCAGGCCCGGTATGGGCTCGCGGCGGCCCACGTGACGAGAGGCGAGGAAGCCGTCGCGGCCGCTCGCGTCGACCACGAAGCGGGCGCGGATGGTCCGCGTCTCGCCGCCCTCTCGGATACCGAGGGTCGCGCCGTGTCCGTCGAGCTCGACCCGTTCCACCTCGGCGGGCTGGAGCAGGCTCACCCCGCGTTCCTTGGCCGCGTGCTCGAGCAGGATCTGGTCGAACTCCGCCCGCTGCACTTCGTAGCTGTAGGGCGGCCACGGCTTGCCCTCGCGGAAGTAGAAGCGGTATTCGAGATCGGATTCCTGGTCGTGGAAGGCGGCCCCGAACTTGATGAGAAATCCGTGACGCTCCACACGCTCCCGAACGCCCAGGCGATCGAGCACCGGCATCATGGCGGGGAGCAGTGACTCACCCACGTGAAAGCGGGGAAGACCTCGCGCTCGGCCACCGCGACCCGCAATCCTCCTCGCGCGAGGAAAGTCGCCACGGTCGAGCCTCCCGGCCCCCGCCAATGACGAAGACGTCGTAGTCCGCCGGGGCTCCGCCTCTCGCGCGATCATCGGAAGGGCCGCGGCCGCGGAAGGGCAGCGGCCAGCCGGTGGCGTGAGAAGGCCCGCGTCACGAGCGAGGAGACGAGATCCGGGCCACGGCGACCTCCCGCGGCCAGCACCCACTGGATGGTCGCGGCCGCCGCGAGCACGGGCAAGGCCACCGTGCCCAGGGCGGCGACGCGCATGACCCGCGCCCGCGGGTTCACCCACCACCCTTCCCAGGTCCGAGCGGTCCGGTCGAGGATGAAGGCGCCGATCGCCGTGGCGTAGGCCCCGTAGTTGTAGCGGTACGGCGTGGCGAAGTGGTGCATCTCGCGGTGCCGCTGGCGGAAGCGCGCCGGGGTGAACGGTCTCAGCAGAGCGGCCAGCACCGCGGCGAGCATCCCGCGCCCAGCGCCCGATGCCGCGGAACGTGAGATAGGCCGTCACCGCCGTGCCGTCCCGCAGGGACGGAAGCGGCTCGGCCTCGGCGCAGCCCGGCCGGGCGAGAGCGGCACCTCCCGGATGGCGAAGCCGGCGGCGGCGGCCCGCACCAGCATCTCGGTCTCGAGGACGAAGCCGCCTCGCCGTGGAACCACGCGTCTCGAGGACGGCGCGCGGGTAGACCCTGAATCCGGATTGCGTGTCGCCGACATCCCATCCCGTCTGCCAGTTGATGAAGAAGGTCGCCACGCGCAGGGCATTGAGCCGGGCGGGCTCCATGCCCGCGCCTCCGTCGGCGAGCCGGCTCCCGATGACGAGGGCGCGAGGGTCGGCGTCGGATGCCGCGAGCAGAGCGCGGAATGTCGTCGGGATCGTGCTGCCCGTCGCCGTCGAGGGTGACCACACGCTGGGCGCCGCGGGACAGCGCCTCGGCGAAGCCCAGCACAAGCGCCGCACCCTTTCCGCATCGTCCCGCCGTGCGCAGAACGTCGGCGCCCGCCGCGGCGGCCGCGGCGGCGCTGCCGTCGGCCGAGCCGTCGTCCACCACGATGACCGAGCCGTGGGAGATGGCCCGCGCCACCAGGCCGCCGATGGTGGCGGCCTCGTCGAAGACGGGGATGACCGTGACGTGATCGCTCACGCCGCCTGCCCGATCACCATGGCCGTCCGGCAGCCGCCGCGGGCAATGCCATGCACCAGCGCGGGCGCGCCATCGGCGCGCGCGGCGAGGGTGCCGGCGGCGGCCCGCAGCGCGCCCAGCCCACCGTGCTGGCCGAAGAGGGGAGCAAGCGATACCGGATCTCGTATCCCATCGGCCTCGAGGAGCCTGATCTCCCAGTCGTCGAGCGCGGGATCGCCATTGCCGGAGCCGTAGGAACGCCCGAGCGAGCCCGCGCGCGACGCCCGCCTGCTCGAGCGCTCTCCGTACTGTCTGATGCGCGTCCCGCCGTGACGCCGGGGCAGTGTGCGGGGCGACGGGAATGCTTCCCCACGCGCTCCCCAGCATCTCGGCGTGGATGGTCGCGCCCCGGGCCCGCGCCGCTTCCAGCTCCTCGAGCACGAGGAAGGTCGCGCCCTCGCCCATCACGAGCCCGTTGTGATCGGCCGCGTAGGGGCGGCAGCCTTCCCGCAGCGCCGCCCGCCATGGGGAGAGCGCGCCGAGCGCGCAGAGCCCGCGATAGACGTCGAGGAAGATCTCGTCCACGCCCCCGCGATCACGGCGTCGGCGCGTCCGCTCGCGATGAGGGCTGCCCCCGCAGCCACGCGCGAGGTCGCCCGCCACCGTGGCCTGATTGATGGTGACCGAGGGCGCCTTGGCGCCCGTGGCGATGGCCACCACCGCCGCCATGCTGTTCATGACGGTGTTCGGGAAGATCATGGGCGAGAGCCCGCCCGGGCCACGCCGGAGAAAGCCGTTGAAGAACTCCGCGCCAGACCGGAAGTCGCCGTACTCGCTCCCCACGGAGAGACCGAGCCGCGCGCCGCCCTCGAGCCCCGCGTCCTCGGCGGCGAGCGCGGCAGGCGGCCACGGCCATGCGGCAGATGCGAGAGAGCCGGCGCACGGTATCGGCGTCGAGGAGGGTCATGAGCTCGTCGTCGTCGACCTCGGCGGCGAGACGGCTCGCGCAATCGGGAACGGTGAAGGCCTTGAGCGGCGCGATGGTCTCCGCGGATCTGCTCGAGGGCGGCGGCCACCGCGGAGGAGCCGCCGCACCCGGCGGCGCTCACCGAGCCCAGGCCGGTGATCACGACCCGGCGGCGGGCGCTCATCGGCCGAACACCAGGCTCACGTTCTGCCCGCCGAAGCCGAAGGAGTTGGACACCGCGGCTCCCAGCTCCACCGGGCGCGCCGTCCCGGGAACGCAATCGAAGGGCACGTCCGGATCCGGGTCGCGCAGGCTCGCGGTGGGCGGGATGAGGCCGTGCTGCAGGGAGAGGAGCGTGGCCGCCGCCTCCATGCTGCCCGCCGCCGCCATGGTGTGGCCGATCAGCGACTTGGTCGAGCTCACGAGCACGCGGCCTTCCCCGAAGACGCGGACGAGGGCGAGCGCCTCGACGCGATCGTTCTGCGGAGTGCCCGTGCCGTGGGCGTTGACGTAGCCGATGTCGGCGGGCGCGCGCCCGGACGCGGCGAGCGCGTCGACCATGGCGCGAATCATCCCCTCGCCGTCCGGATGCGGCGCGGTGACGTGGTGGGCGTCCGTGGTCATTCCGCGCTCCAGGAGCTCGCCCAGGACGCGGGCGCCGCGGGCCCGGCAGTGATCGGCGTCCTCCAGCACGAGGAAGGCCGCGCTTCTCCGATGGACATGCCGCGACGCCCGCGATCGAAGGGACGGCAGGGCTCGGGATCGAGCAGCTTGAGGGCGTTGAAGCCCATGAAGCAGATGTGCGTGATCGCGTCGACGCCGCCCGCGAGGACGAGCGGGGTGGCGCCCGACCGGATGACGTCGGCGCCGAGCGCGATGGAGGCCGCTCCGGAGGCACAGGCCATGACCACGGTCTCCCGGGGCCCGCCCAGCCGGAGCCGCCAGGCGAGCGTCTCGGCGTGGCTCACCGGCAGGATCGAGCGCAGGGCGCGGATGCGCGGCGAGGGCCGGCCGCTCTTCTCCTCGCAGTACCACTCCTCGCCCTCGAGCATGCCTCCGCCCACCGCGCCCACGAAGAGCCCCATCTCCGCCCGGTCGCGCGGGGCGAGGTCGGCCTCGGCCAGCGCCTCCGCGCCGCCGCCAATGCGATGCGGTCGGCGCGCGAGCGTCGGGAAGATACGCCGATGCCGGGCAGGACATCGGCCGGCACCTCGGCGGCGATGCGTGAGCGAAAGCCTTCGGTGTCGATGACGGTGAGAGGCCGGATGGCGCACTCGCCGGTGGCGAGGCCTGCCCAGAACGTCTTCGCCCCCACGCCGTAGGGGCTGACCACGCCCAGCCCGCTGACGACGACGCGGGTCATTTCACCTTTGAGAGGACGAAGCGGGAGAGCGAGTCGAGGGAGAAGAACTCGTCGGTCAGGCTCTCCGTCTCGTCGATGACGATGCCGAATCGCTCTTCCATGGCCACGGACAGCTCGATGAAGTCCAGGGAGTCGAGGCCGAGCGAGCCCTCGAGGCCCTTCGGCAGGGTCGTCTCCGCCGTCATCTCGGCCGCGCGGCGAGGATCGAACTTGAGGCGCTCCACGATCAGCGCCTTGAGCTCGTCCAGGACCTCCTTCTGCGTCATCGGTCCCGCCTCTCGTCAGGCCGCGCGAGCGGCGCGTCTGGTATGGGCTCTGGCTCCACTCGAGGCGCGCCGTCTCGCCCCGCCAGGATCCATGCACCTGCGTCGCCTCGTGCCCCGCGCTGTCGCGGGCCAGGGCGAGGGCGGCCAGCGGCTCACAGGCCAGCATCTCACCCACCCGGCTCCCGACGCTTCCTTTGTCTTCCTGCCCGTCTTTCCACCCGCGGCGGCGCTCGAGAGCTCAGCGTTCCGTCGCCCGGCTCGAGCCACAGACACGCCGCGCCCTCCACCAGAGGCCCGTCGAAGGGCGAGCGGAGCCTCTCGAAGAGATCCGCGCATTCCTCGAAAACCTCGACGGCCAGGACGAGGGCGCGGTCGCAGGCGCCCGTCTCGAGCAGGGCCGCGGCGCGCGCGACGGCGCGCATCGTGGCCGGGGCGCCGCCCACCAGGATCTCGTATGGCCCCGTGAGCCCGAACTCGATGGCGACCTCGGCCGGCACCGCGGCCACCGCCGTGTACGGGAAGTACATGCTCCCGCCGCGTGCCTCGATGAACTCGCGGTTGGAAGGCGCGTAGGCCGCGGCGGTGGCAAAGAGAAGCGCGGTTCGCTCTCCCGCTATGGCCTCGGGTCCCTGCCCCGCATCTTCCAGCATGGCGCTCACCGCCGCAACCCCCATGAGACATTCCCGGCGGGAGCGGCGGAACCGCTCGGGATCGAGCGCGGGCCGCTCGACGGCGAGGACCCGGCGTCCACCCGCGGCCCTCGAGGCGTCGACGGGTAGCGCCGCCGACCCCCGGCCCCACCCCGACAAGAGGCCGATGGCTCTGATCCCGGCGCGCGCATCAGGCGCTCTCGATCACGAGGGCGGCGTTGCAGCCGCCGAAGCCGAGAGACGTCGAGAGGCTGATCCGTGGACGGAGCGCGCGCGGCACGCCCTGCACGCAGTCGACGTCGCACGCACTGTCCCGCTCCTCGAGGCCCAGAGTCGCGGGAATCTGCCCGTGGCGGCCGGCGAGAAGACAGAGAATCGCTTCGAGGGCCGCCGCCGCTCCCATGGCATGTCCGAACGCGCCCTTGATCGAGTTCACGGGCACCGTCGCCCCCGCGCGCCCAGGACCCGCCGAAGGGCCGCCGCTTCGATCGGATCGTTGAGGGAGTGGCCGTGCCGTGGGCGCTGACGAAATCGACGTCGGCGCCGTCGACGCGCGCCTCGGCCAGCGCCGCCCGCATGGCCCGCTCGATGCCGCGCCCGTGCGAGTCCGGCGCCGCGATATGGGCGGCATCGCTGGCGCTGCCGTAGCCGAGCAGGCGTGCCGAGTCTCCGCGGGCCCGCCTCCCGCTCGCGCCGGAGGAGAACCAGCGCTGCCCCTCCCCCAGGAGAAGGCCGCTCCGCCGCCGGTCGAATGGCCGCACCCGATCGCGCGTGAGCGAGCGGAGGCCGTCGAAGCCACGCATGACGAAGCGGCAGAGGATGTCGTAGCCGCCGGCGACCACGGCGTCGGCTTCTCCCCGGCGCAACATCTCCGCTCCCATACCGAGGGCGGTCGCTCCCGACGCGCAGGCCGTCGAGACGGTCACCACGGGGCCGCGGGCACCGAGCCAGCGGGCCAGACCGTGGCCGGGCGCGTCGTACAGGGCGCGGGCGAGGCGCCGCGGCGAGCCGCCAGAGCGCGCTCCCCTTCTTCCACCCCGCCCAGCGCCGTTCCCACCACGACGGCCAGTCGCTCCGGCTCGACATCGAGCGGCCGCGATCCCAGCCTGGACGCACAGGTCGTCGGCGGCGGAGACAAGGAGCCGGGTGGCGCGGCAATCGGGCACGCGCCGCCAGTCGACGGCGCGGGTGAGCTTCTTGATCTCTCCGCCCTGGCCGACGCGCAGGTCCGCCACGGGGAAGCGCTCGATCTGCGAGATGCCATCCGCCCCGGTGAGGAGCGCGGACCAGAAGGTGTCGAGATCCTGGCCGATCGGCGTCACCACGCCGGCGGCGGAAACGGCGATGCGCTCAGGGGTAGTCAACGGGAGGCGCCCACACATCGAAGAAGTTGAACCACTGCGTCGGATGCGCCCGCACCGCGACCTCGAGGGCGGCTACCATGGCCTCGAGGCCCGCCATCTCCTCACCCGGCTTGACCCAGATCGGCGCGCCGACATCGACGCGATAGCGACCGTCGCGCGCCATGGTTGCAGAAGGCGGGCAGCACGGGCGCGCCCGCGAGCACGCGCTCCAGATTGGCCCTCACCCGGCTGCGCTCGGCGGGAAGGGCGCGCCGCACCCACGCGCCCGCGCGCGCGACGGCCAGGCGCACCGGGCGCGGCAGCACGGCCGCCGCGGCCCGCGCCAGCCGATAGTAGGCGAGGCGATTGAGCCCGTGAGAATACCACCGCGGCTTGACGACCGTTCCCCTCGGGCCGACGTGGCGGCGACATGGCCGTCAGGAGGAGGAGAGAGTAGTACATGCGGAAGGCCCGGATCAGACCCGGCTCCGGTGTCATAGACGCCGGAGGCGAAGAAGCGGCGGTCCGCGCGATCGAAGGCGACCCAGCCCGGGGCTTCCGGCTCATTGGGATCGTAGACGATGAACTCGAGGAACCGGCCCTCGTAGATCCGGTAGTCGTACGCGACGACGGTATGGTTCAGCTCGACCTTGGGCAGATTGGTGACGAGGAGCTGCACGGGATTTCCCTGGTCGAGCTCGGCCAGCGTCTCTGCGGCCACGCGCTCCTGCTGCCCGCGCGTCCACGGGAAGGAAGACGCGCCAGTTGGTCCAGTGCACCATGGTCCAGAAGCGCCCGCCCAACCCCGTCTTCACCGCCGCTTCCTGGGCGGCGGACAGCTCGTGGAGCGAGGCATAGCCGGGAATGACGATCCGCTGGTTGGGCGGCGGTACGTCCTCCCACGGCGCGCGCGCCACGACCTCGCTCACCAGCTCCGCGTAGACCGCAGGCTCGACACGGGGCAGGTCGGGAGCGAAGCGCGCGAAGCGGTGGAACTGGGTCACCGCGCGGGCCATGACGAAGCAGTAGTTGGCGTAGAGCTCGGTCTTGCCTGGATTCTTCCAGCGGATCTCGTTGGCGAAGGCGAAGGTGTCGACGCCGAAGCGGATGGAGGCGCCCGGGGCGGGACGGGAAGCGTGACGGTCGATGGCGGGGGCCGACGCGCAGCCCATGACCAGGAGCGCGACCAGAAGCGGAACCGAAGCGTGCGCGTCATCGCTCGAGATCGAGTTCTACCTCGCCGTCAGCCCTGGATGGAATAGCCTCCGTCGACCGGGATGGCCGCGCCCGTGACGAAGTCGGAGGCCGGGCTGGCGAGGAAGACCGCGACGCCGGCCATGTCCTGCTCCACACCCCAGCGCTTGGCCGGGGTGCGCCGGAGCACGCTGTCGTGGAGCCCCGCCACCTGCTGCGCGCGCGTTGCGGGTGAGCTCGGTGTCGATCCAGCCAGGCAGCACCGCGTTGACCTGGATGTTGTCGCCGGCCCAGCCCGCGGCCATGGCCCGCGTCAGCTGGACTATTCCACCCTTCGAGGCGGCGTAGGCAGGAGCGAACGAGGCGCCGAAGATGGACATCATGGATCCGATATTGATGATCTTGCCCCCGCCCTGCTTCTTCATGATCGGGTGGCAGGCGCGGCTCGCGAGGAACGCGCTGGTGAGGTTGGTGCCGAGGACCTGCTGCCACTCGCCGAGGGCCAAGCTCTCCACGGGCTTGCGGATATTCATGCCGGCGTTGTTGATGAGCACGTCGAGCCGGCCGAAGCGCGCCATGGTGGCCTTGACGAGCGCCTCCACCGACGCCTCCTCGTCCACGTTCACCTCGATGGCCTCCGCCTGCGCCCCCATGCCCCGGAGCTCGGCCACCGCACGCGCGCTCTTCTCGCGGTTGCGTCCCGCCACCACCACCGCCGCCCCGCCTCGGCGAGCCCGCGCCCCCATGCCGAGCCCGATGCCCCCGTTGCCGCCCGTGACCACAGCCACGCGCCCCTTCAGATCGAAAGCCCCCACGCAGAGATCCTCCTCTGGATTCAGTAGTATGTCCTTAGGTGAGGCGCAGTGTAACCGCTAGCAGGAACCGCCGATAGAAGCCGATCTCTCGTTAGCGCCCTACGTCCTCAGCGCGCAACGGAGAGGGCCGTCGAGAAGGGTCCAGCTGCGAGGCGGCGCCTCGAAGCGCCCGCGCGAGGCGTACCCCTTACGTCGAGCGCGAGGCCGAGGGCGCCAACGTGAAAGGAGCAGCTGGACTTATCGACGGCCCGTTAGGGCTTCTTGTCCTTCTCGGCGTAGCTGACGGAGAGGCCCGCGCTGGCGTCGCCCTGGATGCCGTAGGGCGGGACCGGGTAGCGGAGGCCGTTCTTCGACGAGGCGGCGAGGCCGTCGATCATCTTCGGGAGATAGCGCGGCGGCAGCGCCATCAGCATCTCGTCGTCGGCCACGCCGCCGTAGCGCCGCTCCGCATAGCACGGAATGGTGAGCGCCGGCTCGCCCGTCTTGAGCGCCTTGCCCCAGGAGTCGGCGCAGGCCGACTCGCCCACCGACGTGAAGGTCATCTTCTTGTAGCCGGCCCATTGCAGGCCGTTGATCATGAAGATCATCTGTCCCGGCGTGCCGTAGAGCAGGCAGATATCCGGCGGGTTGAGGCGGTTAGACGCGAGGGGCGCCACGGCCAGGGCGTGATAGCGGCCGAAGGGGACGCAGTCCATGGCGTGCTGGTGCAGGCTCGCGTCCTCCTGCGTCTTGAACCACACCCCGGCCATCCGCTTCCCCGACAGCCACTCGTCATCCTGGGGATGGAGGCCGATCACTGCGCCGCACTGCGCGCCGACCAGATCCTGCATGGTGATGCCGACGGTCCAGCCGAGCTGGCGCGCCTGCGCCACGATCTGGTCGGTGGTGTGCTTGGCCTTGGGCCGCCGGATCTTGGGGATGGCCTCCATCTCGGCCACGCTCTCGAAGAGCTTCATCCCGATGGGAATGCTGCGCAGCCGCAGGTACTGGTTGAGGCCGTTGATGATCGTGTCCCAGTCGTAGCTCTCGGTGGTCACGCTCGTCTCCTCCCGGTCAGGGTGCGCCGCGCGGCGAGGGTATCACGCCGCGCGGCTCCGGGGCGCGAGCTTCATAGAGGAGCGTGCAGGAACTCCCGCCACGCCACGCGATGGCCGCGGAGGAAGCAGCCGAGCATCACCACCGAGGCGATGAGATTGCCGGCGAGGATGGTCCACCACGCGATGGTCTCGAGCAGCCAGTGGGCGAGCACGGAGATCATGGCGAAGGTGAACACCTCGAAGCAGCAGAACAGCATGATGAAGACGAAGAGGAGCCGCGGCTCGCGGTCCGCGAGGGCGAGGAGTGCCGCCGCCATCCAGCCGAAGGCTATGAAGGCGGCGCCGTGGACGAGCGTGTACTCGAGCACGACGGGCCAGCCGATGACGAGGGCCGACGGGTCGCGCAGGCCGTGGAAGAGCGCGGCGCCGAGGAGCGCGGGGGTCCGGAGCGGCACGCCCGCCGCCGTGTCGTAGAGGAGGAACCAGATGGCCACGGCCGCCGCCCCGAGGAAGCCCGCGAGACGAGGCCCTCGCGGACGATGCGCGTCCACGGCCCGAAGAGCATGCCGCCGAGGGAGCGGTAGCCCACGAAGAGGTAGACGAGCATGCCGCCCGCGGCGAGGGCGTTGGCGATGAGGATCGCCCACCAGCCGAGGGCGGTCACCACGGGGTGGGCCCACCAGGTCATCACGGCGAGGAAGGCGACTTCGAAGCACATGAGGGCGATGAACATGACGAGGAGCCGGCTGGGCTGGCGCTGGGCGGTGGCGATGAGGAAGGCGATGAGCACGCCGACCATGGCGAAGATCGCGCCGTGGAGGACGGTGTACTGGGCGACCAGGCCGGGGTGACGGTGACCGCGCCCGGATCGCGCATGCCCTGCACCGCCGCGCCGAGGAGGGCCGGCGTGCGGAAGAGGCTGGCCGCGGGCGGCGTCGTAGATGAGGAACCAGACGGCGACGATGGCCGCCGCGATCAGCCCTGCGATGATGCCCTCGCGAAGATACCGGGATCGGGAGTCCATGGGAGACCTCCTCTCCAGTACGTGCCGCCGCGACGATGCGGATCTCTGGCAGAGGGTGTACCACCACCCGGAGTCGGAGCAAACTGCCCGTGCGCAGGTGCGCTAGGTCGATGCCTCTTCTCGGTCGACAGCTAGGGGGCGTCGGGAGCGAGACGGACGACCATCTTGCCGACATTGTCGCCGGAGAACAGACCGAGAAACGCCTTGGGCGCGTTCTCGATGCCCTCCACGATGGTCTCCTCGCGCTTGATCCGGCCGGACTTGAGCCAGCCGCCCACCTCGGCGAGGAACTCCGGATAGAGGCTCAAGTGGTCGGAGATGATGAAGCCCTGCATGTGCACGCGATTGCCGATCATGGAGAAGAGATAGCGAGGGCCCGGATCGGGCGGATCGAGGTTGTACTGGGAGATCATGCCGCAGAGGGGGATGCGGGCGAAGGGATTGACCTGGCGCAGGACCATGTCGAGGAGCGGGCCGCCCACGTTCTCGAAGTAGATGTCGATGCCCTTGGGGCAGGCCTCGCGGAGCGCCCCGAACATGTCCCCCGCCGTCTTGTAGTTGATGGCGGCGTCCGCTCCGAGCTCGCCCGTGACATAGGCGCACTTGTGGTCGGTGCCCGCCGTACCCACCACCCGGCAGCCGAGGATCTTGCCCATCTGGACGACGAGGGAGCCGGTGGCGCCCGCCGCTCCGGAGACCACGAGCGTCTCGCCCGACTTGGGCCGTCCGATCTGCTTCGAGCCCGTACCATCCCGTGAAGCCGGGAATGCCGAGCACGCCCAGATAGGCGGACAGCGGGAGCGAGGGATCGACCGGGCTCAGTCCCTCGCCCGTCGAGGCGAAGTACTCGCGCCACCCGAGCATGCTGCTGACGATGGCGCCTTCCTTGAGCTTGGGATGATTCGACTTCACCACCCGGCCGATGGCGCGCCCTTCCATGGGCTTGCCCACCTCGAAGGAGGGCGCGTAGGACTTGCGATCGCTCATGCGCCCGCGCATGTACGGATCCACCGACATCCAGAGATTGCGCACGAGCACCTGCCCCGCCGCGGGCTCGGGCACGGGCAGGGCCTCGATCTTGAAGTCGCCCGCCGTCGGCATGCCCACGGGGCGGGAAGCCAGGACGACATGCCGGTTCAGAGTCGCGGTCACGCAAGCCTCCCCATGAGCTCGGCGCCGAAAAGCTCCGCGCGCCAGCGCCCCACCCCTTCCACCTGGGCGAGGGCATTGATGTCACGCGGGGGATCCTGGGCCAGCCGGTCGATGAGCCGCTGCGGGAAGATGACGCCGGCGTCGAGCTCCACGCGCTTGGCCGCCTCGACCCGCCAGGCGCGCAACGCTTCGCTCCGGCGCTGCACGGCGCCGGAGATGCGCGGCCGGGGATTGGGCCGCCGCACCGGCAGCTCGGCATCCGGCACGGCCAGGCCGCGCTCGACCGCGGCGAGGATCGCCTCGCCCGCCCGCCGCACGACATGGGCGGTGCAGCCCTTGACGGTGAGGATGGCCGCGGCGTCCGCGCGGCTTGAGCACGGCCAGCGCCACCAGCACCTCGTTTCCCATGATCATGAAGGGCGGCCGATCCGCCTTCACGGCCAGCGTCTCCCGCATGTTGGCGAGCTCGCGCAGGACGGCGAGGCCGCGGCCGTCCAGATCCTTGGCGCCCTTGAGCTTCATGTAGGCGTCGGGGTCGACCACGCGCTCCGGCGCGGGCATGGCGGCCACCGCCGCGCATTCCTCCTCGACCCACAGGTCGCGCCCCTTGGCGCGCAGGGCCTCCAGCAGCTTCTCGCGGAGGGGATCAGGTGCAGCACGTCGTTGAGCGCATACGTCTCCTGGGCGGCGGACAGCGGACGCCGGGACCAGTCGTCCTTCTGACGCGACGGACCGGGATCCACGCCGAGAAACTCGCGCAGGAGCCCGTCGAGGGAGAGCGAGGTGACGCCGAGGAAGCGCGCGGCAATGGCCGTGTCGAAGAGATTCGACACCGAGAAGCCGTAGAGCCGCTTGAGATAGCCGAGGTCATTGTCGGCGGCGTGCAGCACCTTGATCACGTCCGGGTCCGCGAAGAACGGCGCGAGGGGAGCCAGGGTGGGCAGGGCGAGGGGATCGGCGAGGTGTCCCCTTCCCCGATCGTCCGCCACCTGGACGAGGCAGAGCTTGACGGGATAGTGATGGAGGCCGTCGGCTTCCGTGTCGATGCTGAGCGCCCTGGCTTCCTTGAGGGAAGCCACCAGCGCGTCTATCTCCGCGGGGTCTGTGATCCAGAGCGGTGCGGTCATGGGCCTCGGTTATACTACCGCGTCAGGCCGACCCATCGTCGGGCCAAGTAGGGTGGCCTCTAGCGGGAGGTTCGATCAATGAAGATTGCTGACTCCGTCGCGGTCATCACCGGTGGCGCCTCGGGGTTGGGCCGCGCCACCGCCGAGCGTTTCCTCGCGGGGGAGGCAAGGTCGGCGCTCCTCGACCTGCCCAGCCTCCGCGGGCGTGGACGTCGCCAAAACCCTGGGCAGCCACGCCCACTTCGCTCCGTGCGATGTCACCAGCGCTGAGCGAGGTCACGGAGGCCATGGAGGCCGCCGCGGCGAAGCTCGGAGCCATTCACGTGCTCGTGAACTGCGCAGGCATCGGCAAGGCCGACAAGACCTTCGGCAAGCGGGGCCCGCCGATCTCGCCGGCTTCACCCGCGTGATCCAGGTGAACCTCATCGGCACCTTCAACTGCATCAGGCTGGCCGCCGCCCACATGGCCAAGAACCAGCCCAACGCCGAGGGCGAGCGGGGCGTGGTGGTGAACACCGCGTCGGTGGCGGCCTTCGACGGGCAGATCGGCCAGGCCGCCTACTCCGCGTCGAAGGGCGGCATCGTCGGCATGACGCTTGCCCATCGCGCGCGATCTGGCCGAGCTGGGCATTCGCGTCTGCACCATCGCCCCGGGCTCTTCGACACCCCCTCCTCGCGGGGCTGCCCGAGCCCGCGCGGATGTCTCTGGGCAAGCAGGTGCCCTTCCCGCCGCGGCTCGGCCGCCCCGCGGAGTACGGCGCCCTCGCCGCCCACATCGTGGAGAACGCCATGCTCAACGGCGAGACCATTCGCCTCGACGGCGCCATCCGGATGCAGCCGCGGTAGAGGCTCGTTTCCTTGACTTCACCCAGGCCGTCTGTCAGTGTCGGGCCCGCATCGGACTACCCGACCTCCACTCTCGACCGAGGAGATCAACGATGATTCCCCAGATTCTTCGAAGCCTCTTGCTTGCCTGCGTGGTCGCGGTGACGGTCACCGCCCCGCGTGGGCCCAGGGCACGCTCAAGATCGCCTACATCGATCCGCTGTCCGGAGGCGCGGCCAGCGCGGCATTCTCGGGCAGAAGCACTTCAACTACTTCGTGGACAAGATCAACGCCGCGGGCGGGGTCAACGGGCAGAAGCTCGAGGTGGTGGCCTTCGACAACAAGGTCAACCCGCAGGAGACGCTGATCATCCTCAAGAAGGTCTTCGACGAGGGCATCCGCTACGTGGCGCAGGGCAACGGCTCCCTCGTCGCCCATGCCATCACCGACGCCGTGCTCAAGCACAACGAGCGCAATCCCGGCAAGGAGGTCCTCTACCTCAACTACGCCGCGGTGGACCCGGCCCTCACCAACGAGAAGTGCAACTTCTGGCATTTCCGCTTCGACGCCGACGGCGACATGAAGATGGAAGCGCTGACCAACTACATGGCCAAGCAGAAGAACATCCACAAGGTCTACCTGATCAACCAGGACTATTCCTTCGGCAAGGCGGTGGCGGCGGCGGCCCGGGCCATGCTCCCGCAAGAAGCGCCCCGACATCGAGATCGTGGGCGACGAGCTCCACCCGCTGCAGAAGGTGACGGACTTCTCGCCCTACATCGCCAAGATCAAGGCCTCGGGCGCCGACACCGTGATCACCGGCAACTGGTCGAACGACATGCTCCTCCTCATCAAGGCGGGCAAGGACGCGGGGCTCAAGGTCGACTGGTACACGTACTACGCGGGGCTCTCGGCGCCCCCACCGCCATCGGCAAGGACGGCATCGGCCACGTGAAGCAGGTGTCGGAGTGGCACAAGAACGTCACCCCGACCGCCGATCCCGACGTGATCGCCTACGAGAAGCGCTTCACGGGCAAGGAGGACGACTTCTCCTACTGGCGCCTCAAGACCATGTTCGAGATGCTCGTCGGCGGCCATGAAGAACGCCAAGTCGAACGATCCCGTCAAGGTGGCCAAGGCCCTCGAGGGGCTCGAGTACAAGACGGCCATCGGCGACGTGGAGATGCGCGCGGACAATCACCAGGTGCTCCAGCCGCTCTTCATCTCCACCCTGTCCGACAAGGCCAAGTTCGACGTCGAGCACACCGGGCTGGGCTTCGTCACCGACGGCAAGGTCGACGCGAAGGACACTGCGCTGCCCACCACCGTGCGCGATGGAACGCCCGAAGTAGGACGAGCAGGGGCCGGGGCCCGCGCGCGGGTCCCGGCCCCTTCATTTCCCGCCATGCTCGAGCTCGTCACCTTCTCGCTCCTCAACGGCATCGTCTACGGCCTGCTCCTCTTCATGCTGTCGAGCGGCCTCACCCTCATCTTCAGCATGATGGGCGTGCTCAACTTCGCCCACGCCAGCATGCTTCATGCTCGGCGCCTACTTCTCCTACCAGATCGGCAAGACGGTGGGCTTCTGGCCCGCCCTCGTGCTCGCCCCCTCCTCGCCTGCCTGGTGGGCGCGGGCGTGGAGCGCTACGGGCTCCGTCACGTGCACCGCCACGGCCACGTGCCCGAGCTTCTCTTCACCTTCGGGCTCGCCTACCTGATCGAGGAGTTCGTGGTCATGGGCTGGGGGCGCAATCCCATCGAGAACCGCGTGCCCGCCTCGCTCGACTTTCCCCTCTTCACCCTCTTCACCACCAGCTATCCCGCCTACAAGGGCTTCATGATGCTCGTCTCGGTGGGGATGTTCGTCGTCCTCTACCTCGTGCTCAAGCGCACGCGCATCGGGCTCATCATCCGCGCCGCCCTCACCCATCCGCAACACCGTGGCCATGCTCGGCCACAACGTCCCGCAGGTCTTCACTGCGCGTGTTCGCCGCGCGGCACCGGCGCTCGCCGCCCTCGCCGGGGTGATCGGCGGCTTCGCGCTCCTCACCGCGCCCAACATGGCCGCCTCGCTCGGTCCCATCGTCTTCGTGGTGGTGGTGGTGGGAGGCCTCGGCTCGCTCCCCGGCGCGCTCATCGCCTCCATGCTCATCGGCATCACCCAGACCTTCGCGGTGGCCCTCGACGTGTCCATGCTCGATCTCTTGCGCCGCATCGGCCTCTCCGTGGCGAAGAGCTCCGCCTTCTACGAGGTGGCGTCGATCAAGATCGCCCAGGCCGCGCCCATGATCCCCTACCTGCTCCTCGTGCTCGTGCTGATCATCCGGCCCAAGGGCCTCCTGGGAACGCGCGAGTCATGAAGGGCGGCCGCTGGATCACTCCTCGCCGCCGTGCTCGCCGGTGCTGCCGCTCGTGCCCGGCCTCGACAGCAACTTCATGCGCTCGATGCTGAGCCAGATGAGCATCGCCGCCATCTTCGCCCTCTCCTTCAACATGCTCCTCGGCCAGACCGGCCTCCTCTCCTTCGGCCACGCGGTGTACTTCGGCCTCGGCGGCTACATCGCCATCCACGCCATGCGCCTCATCAACGCGGGCATGCCCGTGCCCATGCCTCTCGTGCCGCTCTTCGGGGCGGCGGGCGGGCTCTTCTTCGGCCTCCTCATCGGCTCGGTGACGACCAAGCGCGCGGGCACCGTCTTCGCCATGATCACCCTCGGGCTGGGGGAGCTGGTGGTGGCGGCCTCCCTCATGCTGACGCGTTTCTTCGGCGGCGAAGAGGGCATCACGGCCAACCGCACCAAGGGCCCGCACCCCTTCGGCCTCACCTTCGCCTCGCAGCTCAGCGTCTACTACATCATCGCCTTCTGGGTGTTCGTCTCCATCGCCCTCATGTACGCCTACACCCGCACGCCGCTCGGGCGCATGTGCAATGCCGTGCGCGACAATCCCGAGCGCGCGGAGTTCGTGGGCTACAACCCGCAGCGCGTGCGCTTCATCACCTTCGCGGTGTCCGCGATGTTCGCGGGCATCGCGGGCGGCCTCCACGCCGTCAACTACGAGATCGTGGCCGCGGAGGCTCTGGGGGCGGCCCGCTCCGGGCGCGGTGCTCCTCATGGCCTTCATCGGAGGCATCGGCACCTTCGCGGGACCCATCGTGGGCGCCGTCGTCATCACCTGGCTCCAGGTCAGCCTGAGCGACTACAGCACGGCGTGGCAGCTCTACCTGGGCCTCTTCTTCGTCATCATGGTCCTCTTCGCCCCCGGCGGCCTCACCGGCCTCGTGCTCATGCACCTGCCCCTCGTGCGGGCGCGCCTTCTCCACAAGGTGCTGCCCGCCTACCTGGTGGCGGTGGTGCCTGCCTTTGTCATGCTGCTGGGCGCGGTGTTCCTGCTCGAGATCAACTATCGCCTGGCCACCAGCCCCGAGCTCGGCCGCAAGACCACGTTCCTTTCGATTCCCGTGGACATGTCGACGCCGTGGCCGTGGCTGGCCGGGGTCGCCGTGCTCGCCGTCGGCTACCTGGGGTTCCGGCGGAGCATGCGCCTGCGTGGCGGGCGCGTGGAGCGTGGCGGGCGAGCGCATGCAGGCGCGGACGGCCGCGCCGTGACCTCCGTCCCCGCCCTCGAGCTCGCGAACGTTCGCAAGAGCTTCGGCCCCACGCCCATCATTCGCGGGGTGAGCCTCGATATCCTCGAGGGCGAGCGCCACGCCATCATCGGCCCCAACGGCGCGGGCAAGTCCACGCTCTTCAACCTGATCAGCGGCCGCTTCCCGTCTCCGACGGCCACATCAGGCTGCAAGGGCGACGACATCACCGACAGGCCGCCCTTCGCCATCAACCGCCGCGGCCTGTCGCGGAGCTTCCAGGTCACCAACATCTTTCCCGTCCTCTCCGTGTACGAGAACGTGCGCTGCGCGCGTGCTGTGGTCGCTCGGCTACCGTTACGCCTTCTGGCGCTCGGTGGACCGACTGCGAGACGCCCGCGCGCGCACCGAGGAGATCCTCGAGCAGATCCACCTCGCGGCGACGGCGTCACGTGCCCGCGGGCGTGCTGACCTACGCCGAGCAGCGCGCCCTCGAGATCGGCATCACGGTCGCGGGCGGAGCCGACGTCATCCTCCTCGACGAGCCCACCGCGGGCATGAGCCACAGCGAGACCGCCTACGCCGTCGAGCTCATCCGCCGGCTCTCCGCGGGCAAGACGCTGGTGATGGTGGAGCACGACATGGGCGTGGTCTTCGACCTCGCCGACCGCATCTCCGTGCTCGTCTACGGGCAGGTCATCGCCACCGGCACGCCCGACGCCATCCGGGCGAATCCGGCGGTGCAGGAGGCGTACCTGGGACACGGCGCAGACCTGATGCTCGAAGTGCGCGATCTCCACGCCTACTACGGCAAGAGCCACATCCTCCAGGGCGTGTCCTTCGACGTGGGCGCGGGCGAGATCGTGAGCCTGCTCGGGCGCAACGGCGTGGGCCGCTCCACCACCATCAAGGCCATCATGGGCGACGTGCCGCCGCAGGGCTCCGTGCGCTTCCGCGGCGAGGAGCTGGTGGGCCTCGCGCCTCATCTCATCGCGCGCAAGGGTCTCGGCTACGTGCCCGAGAACCGCGACATCTTTCCCGGGCTCACCGTGCGCGAGAACCTGCTCCTCGGCATGAAGTCGACCAAGCAGCGGGCGGCGATGGAGCTACGAGGACGTCTTCGAGCTCTTTCCGCGCCTTGCGCGAGCGCGCCGACGTGGCGGGCGGCGTCCTCTCGGGCGGCGAGCAGCAGATGCTCACCATCTGCCGGACGCTCATGGGCGATCCCGAGCTGATCATGATCGACGAGCCGACGGAGGGTCTGGCCCCCGGCTGGTCGAGCTGGTCGGCGATCTGCTCGAGCGCATCGCGGCGCGCGGCGTCTCCATCCTCCTCGTGGAGCAGAAGCTCACCATCGCCCTCCGCATCAGCCGCCGGCTGTACGTCATGGGTCACGGCCGCATCGTCTTCGAGGGCACGCCGGAGCATCTGCGCGCCAACGCGGCGGTGCGCAAGGAATGGCTCGAGGTCTGACCCCTAGAAGCGGCCCCGCCACAAGTCGGCGAGGTCGAGGCTGGTGCGCCCCAGATTCGGCTCGTTCCTCCACGGGAGGATGATCACTCCTCGATCACCCGGGTGACGGGATGGGCCCCGATCTCGCCGCCCATCCAGCCCGGCACGACGGCCGAGAAACGGCCGGCCGTGCCGCCGGCCACGATGACCATGATCTCCTCCGGCGAGGGAAACTTGGGCACGAGGGCGTCGGGATCCGACGCGCCGAGATTCTTGAGGCGCCCGCTCTCCGCGCCGTCCGGTCCAGGCTCGAGCTCCCCGGCGCGGCGCCGCACCGTCTCGAAGAGGTGGCGCTTCACGTCCTGCTTGGTCCATCCCGCGTCCCCGATGGTCTTGGCGTGCTCGGGCCCGATGACCCAGAGGGTGTGGCCATAGAGAGGAAAGCTCTTGTGATTCCACACCCCGGCCGCCGACCAGCCCAGGGAGGCCACGAGCTGTGGCGCCTCGCGGCTCAGATGATCGTTGATGATGAAGGGCCCTTCGCCCGGGAAGACGGTCACCGTGCTCTGGCCGGGGGCGTGCCCGCGCTCGACGTGCAGCGGCTCCCACGGCGAGGCTTCCTCGTGCTCGCCGATGCAGTACGTGTAGCGGCCGGGATGGCCGAGCGTGGACATGGAGATCTCTCCCGCCCGGGTCCCTCCGAGATTGATCATGACGAGGCGGAGGGCGCGGCCGATGGTGGCGTTGGCGCGGAAGCCGGGGCCGAAGACGCCCGCCGCGCAGTTGACGCCCAGGCGCGATCGGAGGGGCCGTTGATGATGACGAGGGGCGAGGTGGCGTTGGTGGTGCCCGATTGCCCGTGGAGATTGAAGCGCGGATCGCAGGCCGCCTCCACCACGGCGAGGACCACGGGAAAATATTCCGGGCGGCATCCCGCCATCACCGCGTTGACGGCGAGCTTCTCCACGGTGGCGCGTCCGAAATTGGGCGGAACCTCGGCCACCAGCGTGCCGCGCGAGACGCGCGGTGGCCTCGATCATGCGTTCCACGCGCTCGCGGGTGGGCGGGACCACGGGCAGGCCGTCGGTGACGCCGCGCTCGAACCAGATCTCCATCTCGTCGGACATGGCGGCGCCTAGTATACGGATGCCGAGCGACGCACCCGCGTGCTATTATCCCCGCCTCACCTGTCCAGGAGGCCACGCCATGAGGACGCCGCTCGCCATCGTCGCCGCGCTCGTCGCCATGCTCAGCATGGGCGCCACGACGGCTCGTGCGCAGCAGACGGTCAAGATCGGGACCACGCCGTCGTTCATCTTCCTGCCCCTCTACGCCGCGGACCAGCTCGGCTACTTCAAGGCCGAGGGCATCACCGCGCAGTTCGTGGACTTCGAGGGCGGAGCCGAAGTGACCACGGCCATGGTCGGCGGCTCCGTGGACGCGGGCGGCACCATGGTCGAGCGGCCTTTGATCCTCGCCGAGAAAGGATTCGGCGCCAAGAACCTGCTCGCCCTCGAGAACAGGAACCCGCTGCATCTGGTGATCCGCAAGGACCATCCGGCGAAAGAGGTGAAGGATCTCAAGGGCACCAAGCTCGGCATGACACGGGCGGGGAGCGGCACGGATCTCTCCCTGCGCGCCCTTCTCAAGGACGCCGGGCTCGAGCCCGATCGCGACGTGGCCATCATCGCGGTGGGCGGGGTCAGCTCGGCCACCGCCGCCCTCAAGGCGGGCCAGATCGACGGCTACATGGGCGGCGAGCCCGCGGGAGCCATCGCGGTGCACCAGCTCAAGCTCGCGCGCTACTTCGTCGACCCGCGCCTCGGGCAGGGGCCGAAGTTTCTCCAGTACATGACCTTCTCCACCCTGCAGGCGAGCGACAAGTGGCTGACCGCCAATCCGCAGCTCGCCGAGCGCGTGGTGCGGGCCATGGTGAAGACCCTCAAGCGGCTGCGCGAGGGATCCCGAGGCCGCGGTGGGCGTCGGCCAGAAGCTCTTTCCCACTATGGATCCCGCGGTCATCCGCTCCATCGTGGCCATCGAGAAGAACACCTACTCGCCCGCCATCACCGAGGAGGCCATGCGCCTCTGCAACCAGTTCCAGAAGCAGGTCGGCTCGGTGAAGACCGACATCCCCTACGACAAGGTGGTGGCGACCCAGTTCAAGCATCTCTGGGACCAGTAGCGGCCGAGCCGTGCCGCAAAAGGTCTCTGTCTCCGGCCTCAGCATCGCCTTCGGCGCCACGCGGGCGCTCGAGCGGGTCAGCCTCACCGTCAACGACGGCGAGTTCGTCTCCATCGTGGGACCGTCCGGCTGCGGCAAGTCCACCATGCTCAACGTCATCGCCGGCCTTCTCGCCCCCGCCGAGGGCAACACGCACGTGGCGGGCATCGACGGCCAGGGCGCAGGCTCGCGCATTGGCTACATGTTCCAGAAGGACACGCTCCTCCCTGGGCCACCGCCCTCGAGAACGTGTGCCTGCCCATGGATGTCAAGGGGTCGCGCGACTGGCACAAGGCGCGGGCCCTGATGCAGCTCGTGGACCTCACGGGCTTCGAGGCGCACTATCCGAACCAGCTCTCGGGGGCATGCGCAAGCGTGTCCAGCTCGCGCGGCTCCTCGCCCAGGATCCCGACGTGCTCCTCATGGACGAGCCCTTCGGCGCTCTCGACGCGCAGACGCGGCTCATCATCCAGGAGGAGTTCCTCAAGATCTGGGAGCGCCAGCGCAAGACCGTGCTCTTCGTCACCCACGATCTCCAGGAAGCCATTGCCCTGAGCGACCGCGTGGTCCTCATCAGCGCGCGGCCCGGGCGCATCAAGGCGACGTACCAGGTGGATCTGCCGCGGCCGCGCCACATCGAAAGCGTGCTCGCCCATCCGCGCTTCATGGCCCTCTTCCAGGAGATCTGGGCCTCCCTCAAGCAGGAAGTGCTGGCGGCCCGGGAGAGACCGGCATGATCATGGCCGAGGGCTCGCGCAGCGAGCGCTGGGTGCTGCGACTCCTCGTGCTGGGATTGATCGTCGCCCTGTGGGAAGGGGTGTGCCGCACCGGGCTGGCCAGCGAGTTCTGGGTCAGCCGTCCCTTCCTCATCGTGGCCCGGCTGTGGGACACCGCGCGCTCGGGCACGGTGTGGTTCCACATGGGCGTCACGGTGATCGAGACGGTGTCGGGCTTCGTCCTCGGCGCGCTCGCCGGCATCATCGCGGGCTTCGCCCTCGCGCGCTGGCGGCGGGCCCATGTCGCGCTCGAGCCTTATCTCATGGGCGTGTACTCCCTGCCCCGGGTGGCCCTCGCCCCCTGTTCATCATGTGGTTCGGCATCGGCATCCCATCCAAGATCATGCTCGCCATCTCCATCGTCTTCTTCATCCTCCTCATCAACACCTACGTGGGCGTGCAGAACGTGGACCGCGACCTCGTCAACTCCGTCAAGACCATGGGGGCGACCCCGCGCTTCATCACGAGGCGGGTGGTGCTGCCCTCGTGCATCCCGTGGATCTTCTCGGGGCTGCGCATCTCCATGGCCCTCGCCCTCACCGCCTCCGTGGTGGGCGAGATGCTGGCCGCGCAGTACGGCCTGGGCTTCCTCCTCGCCCGCGCCTCCGGCACCTTCGACACCACGGGCATCTTCATGGTGCTCATCATCCTCGCCCTCCTCGCCATCGGCACCTACAACCTCATGGCCCGGCTCGAGAAGCGCCTGCTCCACTGGCAGGGCGAGACCGCGTCGATCTGAGAAGGAGTCTTTCATGGCCCGCGTGAAGCTGATTCCCACCGAGCGTCTCGATCCTGTGCTCCGCGATCTCACCGAGCAGGCGGTACGGCATCGCCAGAACCCTTCCATCTTCCAGGCCATGGGCCATCTCCCCGACGCCTTCAAAGCGTACTGGAATTTTTACGCGCCCCTGCGCCTGGAAGGTGTGCTCGACGCGAAGCTCAAGGAGCTGGTCCGGCTCAAGATCGCCGCCCTCAACGACTGCGCCACCTGAAAGAAGTCGCGGGCCGCGCCGGCGGTGCGGCAGGGCATGACGGAGGACATGGTGGCGGCGCTCGCCGACTTCGAGCGGGGCAACTTCACCCGCGCGGGAGACGGTGGCCCTCCGCTTCGCCACCCTCATGGCCCAGAACCACCACCAGCTCGACGACCGCTTCTTCGCCGAGCTGCGCGCCCATTTCACCGATCAGGAAATCATCGAGCTCGGCCTCGTCACGGGACAGTTCATCGGCTTCGGACGCCTCATCGCCGCTCTCGATCTCGAGAATCCCCGCGAGCCGGAGGAGTGAGCATGCGCACTCTCGGCATCGACCACATCGGCATCGCCTCCGCGGACCTGGGCCGGCACATCGAGATCTTCGGCGACAAGCTGGGCCTCGAGATCCACGACATCCACGAGAAGGATCCCTACGGCGGTCTCCGCGCGGCCTTCGCCGGGTGGGCGACACGGACTTCGAGCTCCTCGAGGACCGGGTGCCCGACGGCGATCAGAAGGTGATCGACCAGCGGGACATCGCGAGGTTCGTGTCGAGACGGGAGGGAGGCGGCCCGTCCCCTGCCCGAGCGCTATGCGCCGCGCTACGGCAGCGTGGAGATCGGGCGGCGGGCGGCATCCTCGTATCCGGGACCACCTCACCGTCCCCCTCCAGCCGGTCTGAAGAGAGGGAACGAGCGGTCTCTAGCCCAGATCGGGCTGGATGCGCAGGCCGTTGTTGAAGCGGTTGGTGAAGTTGGCCATGCACGTGACGAGGGCGAGCTCGACGATCTGATCCTCCGTGAAGTGCCGCTTGAGCTCGCCCACCGCCATGTCGCGCAGTCCTGCTCCCGCCGCCCGGGTCATCCGCTCGGCATAGAGGAGGACCGCCTTGTCCTTCTCGTCGAAGTGCGGGCTCCGCTCGTAGAAGGTGAGGGCCTCGATCTGCTCGGCGGTGACACCCGCCCGCTTGGCCCCCGGCGTGTGGGCGCGCATGCAGTACTCGCAGCCGTTCAGGTGGGAGGTCTTGAGGTAGGCCAGCTCCTTGTATCGACGCTCGAGGGTGCCCTCGTTCATCACTGACGCATACAGAGGGAGGAAGCTCTTGAGAGCGGCCGGGTGATGGGCCATGACCCCGTAGAAATCGGGCACGCGGCCGGCCCGCTTCGACAGGCTGTCGTAGGTTTCGCGAAGGTCTTCGGAGGCCTTCTCGGGGGAATGGGATCGATGACCGGCATGCGGCGTCTCCTCGATCAGTACAGGGTGTCGCGGACGCGCGTCTGGAGCTCGCGCGCGTACTCGTCGACTGATGCCGCCCCGCCATGGGCGCTGGGGATCTGATCCCAGAGCATCTGGGCGAAAGACGGCAGCTTCTGCGGATCGGACCAGGTGGACGGCTCCCAGAGGCTCGAGCGGATGAAGGCCTTGGGACAGTGGAGGTAGGCTTCCTCGATCTCGACGCCGAGGGCGACCTTGGGGTCCTTCCCCTTCATGGCGAGCCGGCTCAGGACTTCCTGGTCGCGGATGATGGCGGCTCGTCCATTGACGCGCAGGGTGTCCCCCGCCCCGGCACGAGAAAGATCATGCCGACGTGCGGGTTCTCGATGACGTTGCTCATGCCGTCGATGCGATTGTTGCCGGGCCGGTCGGGCACCACGAGGTGCGTGTCATCCAGCACGAGCACGAAGCCCGGAGCGTCACCCTTGGGCGAGACGTCGCACTGCCCGGCGGCATTCGAGGTCGCGAGAAGCAGGAACGGCGAGGCGGCGATGAAAGCCCGCGAATGCTCGTCGAGTGATGACTGGCACTTGAGCACGGCGCTGCTCGCTGGGCTGGCCGAAGATGGCCCGGAGCTCCTGCTGGGACTTCACGATGTCCTTGAACATGTCTCCACCTCCTGGCGGGAGCATAGCATGGCCCCCATTCTCTTTTCTTGGTGGGGGTGAGGGGCGGGCGCTATTCTGGAATCTCTACTCGTTCGAGGGGAGACTCCCAATGGCGCGACGGCTCGGTTTCGGCATTTTCCCCAAGCTTCTCCTGACCATGCTGGTGGTGACCCTGATCCCGCTCGGGGCGATCTGGTACCTCGACTACCGGACCGAATCGGAGAACCTGTCGAACCAGATCGAGCAGCGGCTGAGCGGCCAGGCCGACACCATGGTCGGCTACGTCGACGCCTGGGTGGACATGCATCTGCGCATGCTGCGGCAGAACGCGGCCCTGGAAGACATGGCGGCCATGGACGGCAAGAAGCAGAAGCCGCTCCTTCGCGCCATCGCCGCCGAGTACAAGTGGGTGTATCTCGCCTTCACCATCGCCCCCGACGGCAACAACGTGGGACGCAACGACGAGGAGCCCCGCGCTTCTACGGCGATCGCGGCTATTTCAAGCAGGCCGTCGAAGGGCGCCAGATGGGCCAGGAGGTGGTGATCAGCCGGACCACGGGCCAGCCCGCGGTCATCCTCTCCGTGCCCATCTGGCGGCTCGACAAGGTGCTGGGCGTGCTCGCGGTGGGTACGAGCATCAGCGACGTCACCACCACCATCGCCAACGCCAAGATCGGCCAGACGGGCTTCGTCTTCCTCGTGGACGAGCAGGGCAAGGTGATCGCCCACCCCACGGCGCGGGAAAGCCTGAAGGCGCATCCGGCGGTGGTGGCACTGGGCGGCGAGCCGAGGAAGCAGCTCGCGTACACCGACGCTCAGGGCAAGCACGTCATCGCGTTCGCGGAGAAGACCAAGTACGGCTGGACGCTCGTCGCCCAGCAGGACTACGAGGAGGCGTACCAGCCTCTCGCCGACGCCAACCGCAACGCCCTGATCCTGCTCGGGGTGACCGTGCTCTTCGTCATCCTCGCCTCCTACGCCTTGGCCAGCGGATTGACGCGCCCGATCCGGAGGCTGACCCAGATCTCCGACGGGATCAGCCGCGGCAACCTCGCGGCCTCCATCACCGAGACGCGGCGCTCCGATGAGATCGGCAGCCTCGCGCGGGCCATCGAGCGGCTGCGGGCCAGCGTGAAGCTCGCCGTGGATCGCCTCGGTACCCAATAGCATCCGGTAGGAGCATGAGCCCCGAGCGGGCTGCCGTTCCCTACGCCGAGCTCTTGAGCGAGCTGAGCCGCCTCTGTGCAGCCAGGCGCACGGGCACCATGTTCATCGCGACCACCGACAACCAATCGGCGCGCATCGGGCTCCAGCAGGAGACATCATCTCTCTGGTCTTTCGCACCCAGCGCGGGCTCGAGGCGATCGATCGCATCCGCAAGATCACCGCGGACGCTTCACCTTCTCGGACACGGTGGTCGATCGCGTCGCGTCCGCCGACCTCCCCACGACGTCTGATCTGCTCAGCCTGCTCGCGGGCAACCGCGCACCGCCCGTCGTTTCGGCCGCGCCCGCTCCCCGGCGCCGCCGCCTGACGCCGCACCACGTCCCCGGCGCGCCGGCCCAGGCTCAGGCGGCCGCCAGTCCCGAGCTCGTCAGGGTGCAGGCGGTCATCGAGGCGGAGCTGACCGAATTCGTCGGTCCCATCGCTCCACTTCTCTGTCGCGGCCACATCAGCAAGGCCGCCGCCGCGGGATCGCCGCTGGATTTGCCCGCGCTGGTCGAAGCGGTAGCCCGCGAGATCGGTGACCGCGCCAAGGAAGATCGGTTCAAGCAGCAAGCGCTCGCGCGTCTCAGCGAACGTTAAGTCGCTTCGACCGTCAGGAAGTGCCTCGGAGTCGACAGCCCCTCGGCAGCCCCAGCCTGTTGGACGTAGCCAGCAAGAAGCCGGTGGACGGCCGCGTTAGAAGTTCGGGGCGAAAATTCTGAACGGTCACGTCCTCAGCGAATTGTCAGCGACGTAAGCGAGGCGCGGACCTAGTTTGCCCCCTTTGTCGGGCCGTATCGTGACGCGCAGATGGCTCACCATAGTGGCGGGCACGGTCCAGCGCTCGCGCTCGAACGTGGTCCCCGGAGGGCTGAAATTCGAACTCCTGACGCAGAACCTCGCGGTATGTTCGGCCCCCGTCCTGGGAGAGGGAAAGGGTAAGGACCTGGGTACGACTTCGCCTGCGATTCCTCGGTCTCGAGGCCCACCTCCTGGATGGTCTGTGGCGTGTCAAAGGCGAGGATCAACGCCTGCTCACCGTCCACGGCAGCGACCCAGCGGGTGCCGCCACGACCGTCGTGGCCATCGAACAGGCAGTCCACAGGGTGTTCTGCCGCCTCCGACGTGACGAGCACCGTCGCCAGTGCCGGAATGTGCATGCATCCCCGTTCGTCGCTCGTCCTAGGATCGGCAAGGGTCCGGCGAGGGCGGGATAATGAGCTTTCTCAGCATAACGGGACCTCCTTGGTAATGGACGGCAAGTCGCGCCTTTGGCACGTCGGTCGCGCCAGGCCCAAGGAGCGGCATCCGGCGTGCGACCGACGGCGAAGGCTCAGGGTTTGATATCGGGCGGCCAATTGCCGTCCGGAGTGCCTCCCTTTCGCTCGCCCTGGAGATCAGCTCATGGCGGACTCGAGGAGATGCAGGATGCCGTCGGCGGGAATAGGTGCCCAGTCGGGGCGATTGTTGAGCTCGTACCGCAGCTCATAGCAGGCCTTCTCGAGCTCGAATACGGCGCAGACCCTGGACAGCTCCGCCTCGGTGGGTGGTACGAGCCGCGCAGGGCTGTTCGCCACGGTCAGCCGATACCCCTCGAGTAAGGCGCGCCGCGCATGTTGCTCCCAGAACGTGAGACGGGAAAGTGCCTCGGCGCGCGCGTTCGGGTGGGCGTCGCCACGCCGTCGCGTGCACCGCGTAGCTCAGCGAGCGCAGCATGCCGGCGACGTCCCGGAGGGCGGGCGCTTGCCGCTTCGCTCCTCGGGGGCGCGCTGGCTCACCTTCGAAGTCCAGGATGGCGAACCCGTCGGCCGTCTTGAGGACCTGGCCCAAGTGATAGTCTCCGTGGCAGCGAATCTTGTGGGTGCGAGACACGCCGAGCAGACCCACGTCTGAGACGGACGCGTCGATGCGCCCACCCGAGGCCCGGAGCGTCTCCCGGATCATCTCGAGTCCGGGAGGTGGGGCCCGCCCGCCACCGTGTCGAAGGCGACCTCCTCGAGCTCTCGGGCGACCTGCGCGCACCAGCGGCCGACATCCTCGTAAGGTCACCGGCTCGGGACTGAATGCCGGAGAGTGCGGATCGGAGGCGAGCGCCGCGTGGAGACCACCCGTGACCACGCCGAGCTCTTTCACATCGCGGATCAGCGGACCCGCGAGCATCGCGATCCGATCCTCGTGCGGCTTGGCGACCGCGTGGTCCCCGGCGCCCTCGAGTGTGCTACAGAGCTCCTCGAGGCCCGACATCACGTACCGCCAGCCATCGCCGGAGTTCTCGATAAAGCCCTGCAGCACCGCAACGGTCGCTCCCTGGCCCTGAGTGTCCAGGTACTCGATCCAGCCCACGAGTGGAGGAACGTTCAGAAAGCGCGTCCGGCTCGCCAGGAAGTCCAGCACCTCGACGTCGGGATTGATTCCGAGCTGGGGCCGGCGGATCGACTTCACGATGAGCGAGCGGTCCACGACCACCGAGGTATTGCTCTGCTCCCCGAGATCCGGACCGCTACCCGCGGGGTGGCCTCCAGTCTCTCTGCAGCTCCCTGCCGGCCGCGAGACCGGCAGACGAAGGAGCCGTGGCGCCCGGTCAACTCGCGATGGGAGGCCATGGCGCTCAGGAGGGAATGGACGAAACCGAGATCCTCGTGGGCATCGACGATCGCGCGATTCTCGAAGCACGTGATCACGTCGCCGGCAGCGGCTGCCGGCGGCTGGGCAGACAGCCAGGGAGGTAGTAGCGTTCGCCGTCCAGCCGCACGAGCAGGAGCAGGACGGGACGGTCGGCATCGAGCGCCGCCCAGTCCTCGATGTCCACGGTACGGAGGGCACGCGACTTCGCGGCGAACCAGCGCTGCTGCACGATGAAGGCCCTGAGCGCGCCTTGCCCGGCGCCGGCGAGGAAGTCTACGACCTGGGCGGGGCTAGAGAGGGACATATTCGTTGCCAAAGAGCATCGTCTCCTGCCGCGGGGGCTGGAGACGGAACCAGTAGTAGCCGTACGGCGCCATGCTGACGAAGTAGGGTCGGTCCTGGACCGCAGGAAAGCGTGTCTCGCCAAGCATCTCGATGGGTGTGTGCCCGATCCAGGCGCGGAGATCGAGCCTCGACGGGCTGGGCGGCGTCGGAAAGAGATTGTGGACGGCCAGCACCGTCTCCCCCTCGAATTCGCGGACATGGGCCAGCACGCTGTCGTTCAGGCAGCGAAGGAAACGAAGGGTGCCCCGCCCGAAGACCCGCGTCTTCTTCCGCGCGCCGATGATGAGCTTCATCCAGTGGAGGAGCGAGTGACGGGGTCCGGAGCTGGGCCTCGACGTTGATCGCCTGATACCCGTAGACGGGGTCGATGTTCAGGGGCAGGTACAGGCGGGCGGCGTCCGACCTGGAGAAGCCCGCGTTGCGATCTCCCGTCCATTGCATCGGGGTGCGCACACCGTTGCGGTCGCCGAGGTAGATGTTGTCGCCCATGCCGATCTCGTCGCCGTAGTAGAGGATCGGGGCTGCCGGGCAGCGTGAAGAGGAGGCTGGTCAGGAGCTCGATCTTGCGGCGGTCGTTGTCGAGCAGCGGGGCCAGGCGGCGCCGGATGCCGAGGTTGAGCCGCATCCTGCGGGTCGCGCGCGTAGGCGTGGTACATGTCGACGCGCTCCTCGTCGGTCACCATCTCGAGCGTGAGCTCGTCGTGGTTGCGCAGGAACAGGCACCACTGGCAGGTGCGCGGGATCGTCGGGCGTCTGGATCGAGGATGTCCGTGATCGGGCCGTCGGTCCGAGTGGCGCAGGGCCATGAAGAGGCGCGGCATGAGCGGGAAGTGGAAGGCCATGTGGCACTCGTCGCCGTCGCCGAAGTAGGCGACGCACGTCGGCGGGCCACTGGTTCGCCTCGGCAAGCAGGACGCGTGCGTCGTAGCGGGCATCGATGTGCGCGCGCAGACCTCGCGTAGGAAGTCGTGGGTCTCGGGCAGGTTCTCGCAGTTGGTGCCCTCGCGCTCGAAGAGATACGGCACGGCGTCGCAGCGGAAGCCGTCGAGCCCACGGTCGAGCCAGAACTCCATGGCGTCGAGCATGTCGCCTGCGAACGGCGGGATTGTCGAAGTTGAGGTCGGGCTGGTGGTGGAAGAAGCGATGCCAGTAGTACGCCTTCGCCACCGGATCCCAGCGTCCAGTTCGAAGGCTCGAAGTCCACGAAGATGACGCGGGCGTCGCGGTACCGCTCGTCCGTGTCGCTCCACACGTAATAGTCGCGGTAGGGCGAGTCGGCGGCCCGGCGCGCGGCCTGGAACCATGGGTGCTGATCGGACGTGTGGTTCATGACGAAGTCGGCGATGACCCGCAGACCGTGAGCATGGGCCGCCTCGAGGAAGCGCTCAGAAGTCGGCTGTGGTGCCGTAGTCGGGATGCACGGCGCGGTGATCCGATACGTCATACCCGTCGTCGCGCAGCGGCGAGGGGTAGAAGGGAAGCAGCCAGAGGCAATCCACCCCGAGCTCCTTGAGGTAGTCGAGTCGACTGGTCAGCCCCGCGAAGTCTCCGATGCCGTCGCCGTTGGCGTCCTGAAAGGCGCGGACGTGCAGCTCGTAAAAGACGGCGTCTTTGTACCAGAGGGGTCGCTCACTTGGCACCTCAGCGAAAGTAGGGGAAGTCCTGCTCTCGCCGCCGCCACCGGCTCACCCGGTAGATGTGCGCAGGCGATGTACGGGGATCCAGCTCGACGGCGAGCGCGCCCTCGTGGACGAGGCGGCGCCCGTCCGTCAGAAGCTCGTGGAGCTCGTAGGTCTCCCCGCGGGAATGCCGATCTCCTCCAGCGGGATGGCGAGGGTGGCGGCATGGGGGCGAAGGGGTCGAGATTGACCGCGACGAGGACGACGTTGTCGCGATCCTCGGTCATCTTGCCGTAGAAGAGCACGTGAGAGCTGTCGGAGGCATAGAAGCGAAGGTTGCGGTAGGCTTGGAGCGCGGGGTTCTCGCACCGGATAGCGTTGAGGCGGGCGATGTACTCCACGATGTTCCCGGGAGCATTCCAGTTCCGGACACGGATCTCGTACTTCTCCGAGGCCGCATACTCTTCAGAGCCAGGCACGGCCGCCGCCTCGCAGAGCTCGAAGCCACTGTACACTCCCCCAGAGCGGCGAGAGCGTGGCGGCGAGGGCCGCGCGCATCTTGAAGGCAGGAGTGCCGCCGCGCTGGAGCACCTCGGGCAGGATGTCCGGGGTGTTCACGAAGAGGTTCCCCCGGAAGTATTCGACCATCTCCGACCCCACGAGCTCCTGGAAGTACTCCGTCAGCTCGTCCTTGAAGTTGCGCCAGGTGAAGTAGGTGTAGGACTGAGTGAAGCCGACCTTGGCGAGCTCCCGCATGACTTTGGGACGGGTGAAGGCTTCCGACAGGAAGATCACTTCTGGGTACCGGTCCTGCACCTCACGGATCATCCAGCGCCAGAAGTCGAAGGGCTTGGTATGCGGATTGTCGACGCGGAACGTGCGGACTCCCTGCTCGACCCAGAAGAGCACCACCCCGAGCAGCTCGTCCCAGAGCGCCTCCCAGGCCTCGCAGTCGAAGTTGATCGGGAAGATGTCCTGGTACTTCTTCGGCGGGTTCTCGGCATAACGGATGCTGCCGTCGGGGCGCCGATAGAACCACTCCGGATGTTCGCGTACCCAGGGGTGGTCTGGGGAACACTGGAATGCGAGATCGAGCGCTATCTCCATCCCGAGCCGCTCGGCCGCGGTCACGAGGCGCCGGAAGTCTTCGAGCGTACCGAGGGCGGAGTGCACGGCCGTGTGGCCTCCTCTGGCCCGCCGATCGCCCAAGGGCTTCCGGGGTCACCCGGTTCTGCGGTGAGGGCGTTGTCTCGCCCCTTGCGGCCCGTCAGACCGATCGGATGGATCGGGGGAAGGTAGACGACATCGAACCCCATGCGCTTCACGTCCGCCAGGCGCTCGATGCAGTCGTCGAAGGTGCCGTGGCGTCCGGCACCCGAGCCTGAGAGCGCGGGAAGAACTCGTACCAGGAGGCGAAGCGGGCCCGGGGCCGGTCCGACCACCACCTCGAGCTCACGGTCGAATCGGGTAGCATCCCCGCGCAGTTGCAGCCGGGAGACCACCTCCCGCAGGGCGGGCTGGAGCAGGATGCCGAGCCGTGCTTCCTGAGAGTCCGCCGCTGCCCCTCGGGCTACGGTGCCGTCGAGGAGGGCAGCATCGGTCCCCGCCGCGCGGGCTCGCGTCTGAGTGACGAGCCGGGCGCCCTCAAGCAGTTCACTGGTGAGATCCGCCTGGCCTCCTCCGCGCGTCGCTTAACATCGTCCACCCAGGAACCGAAGCGATCCGTCCAGGCCTCGATGGTGAACCGGTAGCGGGTATTGGCCTCGAGAGAAAACGAGCCGACCCAGCCGTCGTTGTCGACGAGCCGTAGGGGCACTTCCCGCCAGTCGGGTTCGTCCTGCGGGCGATACAGGATCACCGCAGCCAGCGTGTCGTGACCTTCCTTGAAGATGTCGGCGGTGACCGTGAGACAGTCGCCTACCTCCCGTTTCACGGGATACCGGCCATCATCGAGCGACGGCCGCACCTGGCTGATCACGATAGGCCGCTGTCCCTTCTTCATGGCCGGCGGTCCACGAGATAGGCTTTCTCCGTCGCCCAGTGATCACGCAGTTCGGCTCGCCCGTGGATTCTGACGCTGGCTGCTTTAGGTGATAGGCACCGCGCGTGCAAAGGCCCCCGCGAGAGTGCCCAGTTCGATTGAGCAAAGCGACATCCCAGGTGAGGGTTAGAGCGGCCGAACGGGCTGCTCCGGTGCGCACCCGGACCACCGGCCCCCAGAGGATCATCAACGCGAGCATGCGTGACGAACCTTAACTCGATCTCACACTTGGACCACGGCCACGTTTTGCGCTGTCAACCAGCCGGCGACTCTGCCCACCGATACGGCATCCGACGTTTCCCAAGGATGTGACTGCGTACCTGAGGAATCATTACGTACGGACGTCCCTCCAGAATCATAGCTTCAACCGTGCGGGTAAGGTCTGCCGGTGGAGCTACGGAGATCGTTCAGCAAATCGTGGGGTATGGTCATCAAACCCTCCCTTCTTCCAGGCTCCTGGTAAGCAAGCCCGAATGCCGACGCAAGAAGCTCGCTATAGGGCGTGCGGATTCAACAACCTACCTGAATCCGCTCATGAAGAGCTGAGCAGAGCCGAGCGAATATGACCGGGTAGGATTTTCCTGGTCGTGTAAGGAATTGACGCCTGTTTCTTCCCGTGGGTTCCCAAAAGTACTGGCTGGCACGAGGGTCATCTCCGGATCCCCGCTGACGGACTCTTCTGGTGGTTACAGGGCGGTATCGCCACGACTTCCGCCGGATCGCCGCGAGGAACATGGAACGAGACGCCCATGATTTTCGTTCTCTCGGCGAGTTGCCCCGAGAGCGCGCTCCTGCCCTGATCGAGCGGAAGGTGCCGCATGCGTCGCTGGCTGCTTCTGACCGTCCTCGCTGTTGCTCTGCCTCGCACCGAATCCGGTCACGGCCGGCTACGTCGCGACCAATCTGGCGTCGGACCTCAGACATGGGCGCCTGGCGTCTTTCAGGACCCCGACATGGTCAGAATCCCTGGGGCCTCACTGTCGCGGGACGAGCCGTTCTGGGTCGCCAACAACGGAACGGGGCTCGCCACGCTCTTACAACACCTCGAGCGGTGTGGCGATGAAGCAGGGACTGGTGGTCACCGTCCAGGGAAACCAGTCGGCACCCGCGCCGATCACGGGCACCGTGGGCAACCCGTCGTCGAGCTTCAACGGCGATCTCGTTCCTGTTCGCCGACGAGAACGGCGGATCTACGGCTGGCGAGCGGCCCTCGGCACGACCGCGGAGACGCTCCTGTCGCCCACCAGCTCCAGCGTCTACAAGGGACTGGCCATCAATGGCAGCACGCTCTACGCGGCGAACTTCCGCAGCGGAGACGGTCGACGTCTTCGCGGGCGGCTTCGGCTCCCTGCTCCATCTGGATGGATCCCGACCTTCCCCAAGGGCTTCGGGCCATTCGGCATGCAGCTCCTCAACGGGAAGATCTACGTCACCTTCGCGAGGCAGGACGCCGCCAAGCACGACGATGACCCCGGTCCCGGCCGTGGCTTCGTGGACGTGCTGGATCCTGCCACGAACCAGCTGACGCGGTTGATCTCGAACGTGTTCCTCTCGACTCGCCCTGGGGTCTGGCCATCGCTCCCGCCAACTTCGGCGAGCTGAGCGGCGACCTTCTTGGTTGGGAACTTCGGCGACGGCCTCATCAACGCCTTCGACGCAACCACGGGAGCGTTCCGGGGCACCCTGGACGACCCGAGCGGCAATCCGATCCACATCGACGGCTTGTGGGCGCTCATGTTCGGAAACGGCGCCGCCGCCGGTCCCACGAACCGGCTCTTCTTCACCGCCGGGATACAAGGTGAGGATCACGGGCTGTTCGGCGTGCATCGACCCCGTCCCCGAGCCCGAGCCTGGCGTCACTCACCCTGCTCGCCATGGGTCTGGTCGGGACTGGCGGCCTGTCGGCGTCGCCGTCCCGGCCCCCGCTGAGCGCGTGCGAGCGTACGACGAAGCGGATCAGCCGCGCGTGAGGGGCTTGTAGCGCAGGCGGTGTGGCTGCTCGGCGGCGGCGCCGAGGCGCTTCTTGCGGTCCGCCTCGTAGTCCTGGTAGTTGCCCTCGAACCACTCCACGTGGCTGTCGCCCTCGAAGGCGAGCATGTGGGTGGCGATGCGGTCGAGGAACCAGCGGTCGTGGCTGATCACCACCGCGCAGCCCGCGAAGGCGAGCAGCGCGTCCTCGAGCGCGCGCAGCGTGTCGACGTCGAGATCGTTGGTCGGCTCGTCGAGCAGCAGCAGGTTGCCGCCGCGACTTGAGCAGCTTGGCCAGTGTGGACGCGGTTGCGCTCGCCGCCCGACAGATCGCCGACCTTCTTCTGCTGGTCGGAGCCCTTGAAGTTGAACGAGGCGACGTAGCGCGCGCGAGGCCATCTGGCGGCTGCCGAGCTGTGAGCTGCTCGGCGCCGCCTGAGATCTCCTCCCACACGTTCTTCTTCGGGTCGAGCGAATCCCGGCTCTGGTCGACGTAGGCGAGCTGCACCGTCTCGCCCACGCGCAGCGCGCCCTGGTCCGGCTTCTCCTGCCCGGTGATCATGCGGAACAGCGTGGTCTTGCCCGCGCCGTTGGCGCCGATGACGCCCACGATGCCGCCGCGGGGCAGGCTGAAGTTGAGATCCTCGATCGAGCAGGCGGTCGCCGTAGCCCTTGGAGAGATGCTCGGCCTGCGACCACGACGTCGCCGAGCCGCGGCCCCGGCGGGATGATGATCTCCGCCGCGCCGTCCCGCTCCTGCCGCCCTCGGCGAGCAGCGTCTCGTAGCGCCTGCAGGCGCGCCTTGGACTTGGCCTGGCGCGCGCGGGCGACATGCGCACCCACTCGAGCTCGTGCTCGAGCGTGCGCTGGCGCGCCGACTCCTGCTTCTCCTCCGCGGCGAGGCGCTCGCGCTTCTGCTCGAGCCACGACGAGTAGTTGCCCTCCCACGGGATGCCCGCGCCGCGGTCGAGCTCGAGGATCCAGCCCGCGACGTTGTCGAGGAAGTAGCGATCGTGGGTGATGGCCACCACCGTGCCCGGATACTCCTTGAGGTAGCGCTCGAGCCACGCCACGCTCTCCGCGTCGAGGTGGTTGGTCGGCTCGTCGAGCAGCAGCATGTCCGGCTTCTGGAGCAGGAGCCGGCAGAGCGGCCACGCGCCGGACCTCGCCGCCCGAGAGCGTGGCGACGTCGGCATCGCCGGGCGGGCAGCGCAGCGCGTCCATGGCGATCTCGACCGTCCGGTCGAGATCCCAGCCGTTGGCGGCCTCGATGGCGTCCTGCACGCGCGCCTGCTCGCTCGAGGAGCTTCTCCATGTCGTCGGCGTCCATGGGCTCGCCCAGCTTGGCGTTGATCTCGTCGAAGCGGGTCAGAAGGCCGCGCACCTCGGCCACGCCGTCGTCCACGTTGCCGCGCACGTCCTTGTCGGGATCGAGATGCGGCTCCTGGGGCAGGTAGCCGATGCGGACGCCGTCGGCGGGATGCGCCTCGCCGAGGAAGTCCGTGTCCTCGCCGGCCATGATGCGGAGCAGGGTGCTCTTGCCCGCGCCGTTGGCGCCGAGGACGCCGATCTTGGCCCCGGGTAGAACGACAGCCAGATGCCCTTCAAGATCTCCCGCTTGGGCGGGACGATCTTGCGGAGGTCCTTCATCGAAGTAGATGAATTGATGGGCCATAGGGCCTGGATTATACCGGGCAGTCGCGCGTTTTCATTGACAAACCGCCCCAGCCCCACTATAAACAGGCCCCAATCCATGGCCTCCTCGGGGGCAATGATGCCACCTGCTCGATCCCGCCCTCCTCGCCGTTCAGGGACGTGACGATGCGCTTCGGCGGCATCGTGGCCCTCGACGAGCGTGTCCTTCGACATGGCGGCCGGACAGATCGTGGGACTGATCGGCCCGAACGGCGCCGGCAAGACCACGCTCTTCAACTGCGTGGGCCGCCTCTACACGCCCCAGCACGGGCGACATCCTCTTCGAGGGCCGCTCCATCATCGCCTCGCCCACGCACCACATCGCCGAGCTCGGGATCGGCCGCACCTTCCAGAACCTCGCGCTCTTCCCGACCATGAGCGTGCTCGACAACGTGCTCGTCGGGCGTGCACAGCCGCACGCGCAGCGACTTCGCGAGCAACGCGCTCAAGCTGCCCTGGGTCGGACGCGAGGAGCAGGTGGCGCGGAGACGGCCGCGGGAGCTGATCGCCTTCCTCGATCTCGAGGACGTGGCCGACCATCCGGCCGCGGGCCTGCCGTTCGGCACGCTCAAGCGCGTGGAGCTGGCGCGCGCGCTGGCGAGCCGGCCCAAGCTCCTGCTCCTCGACGAGCCGGCGGGCGGGCTCAACCACGAGGAGGTGGCGGTGCTCGGCGCGCATCGTGCGTGCCATCCGCGACGCGCGCGGCGTGACGGTGCTGCCTCGTCGAGCACCACATGAGCCTCGTGATGCAGGTGTCGGACAAGGTGGTGGTGCTCGACTTCGGCCGGAAGATCGCCGAGGGCCCGCCCGCCGAGATCCAGCGCAATCCCGAAGTGATCAAGGCCTATCTCGGGCGAGAGCTGATGGCGGAGCGACGCTGATGCCCGCCCTGCTCGAGGCCGAGAACCTGGAGGCGCAGCTACGGGTGGACCAAGGTCCTCCACGGCCTCGGCTTCGCGGTGGAGACGGGCGGCATCACCGACCATCCTCGGTGCCAACGGCGCGGGCAAGACCACCACGCTGCGCGCGCGTGTGCGGCATGGTGAAGACGGCGGCGAGCGTCCGCTTCGAGGGCCAGCGCATCGACGGCAAGCCGACCGAGGACATCGTCAGGCTCGGGATCGCCCACACGCCCGAGGGGCGCGGCACCTTCATGGACCTCACGGTCGAGGAGAACCTGCGGCTCGGCGCCTACGTGCGCGAAAGACCGGCGGAGCCATCGCGCGGCGACTTCGAGCGCGTCTACCAGTACTTCCCGGTCCTCGGCAGCGCCGGCGGCAGCAGGCGGGCACGCTCTCGGGCGGCGAGCAGCAGATGCTCGCGGTGGCGCGGGCGCTCATGTCGCGGCCGCGCCTGCTGCTGCTCGACGAGCCCTCGCTGGGCCTGGCGCCGCTCGTGACGCGCGAGATCTTCCGCATCGTGCGCGACCATCAACAAGGACGAGGGCGTCAGCGTGCTGCTGGTCGAGCAGAACGCCGCGCATGGCGCTCGAGCTGGCCGACCACGCCTATCTCCTCGAGACCGGGCGCGTCGTGATGTCGGGCCCCGCGGCCGATCTCAGCAGCGACGACTCCATCCGCCGCTCCTATCTCGGGTACTGAGGACCCGTCAATGGCGCCAGCGAGCCGGGTGAGGCATCCGAGGCAGGAGCGCTTCACGCGAGGCCCGCAATCAAGGCAGTGTGGGGGCCGGCGGAGAGCGCTCCACCTCAGCGTGTCCGATCAAGGTGGTGGGGGCCGGGGAGGAGCGCTCCACCTCACGTGTCCGATCAAGGTGGTGGGGGCCCGGGAGAGGAGCGGCGCCGCTCCCCTGGAACATAGTGGACATCCTCATCCAGCAGGTGGTCTCGGGACTGGCGACGGGCGGCATCTACGCGAGCCTGGCGCTGGCGCTCGTCGATGATCTACCAGGCAACGGACGTGGTGAACTTCGCGCAGGGCGCGATGGCGATGTTCAGCACGTACCTCTGCTGGTCCCTGCTGCAGACGGGGCTGCCCTACTGGGTCGCCTTCTTCGCGACCCTCGTCATCGCTTTCGTGGGCGGGCTCCTCATCGAGCGCATCGTGATCCGGCCCGTGGAGGACGCGCCCATCCTCACGATCGTCATCGTGACCCTCGGGCTCGCTCGTCATCCTCACGAGCGTGGCGGGCTGGATCTACTCCTACATCCAGAAGCCATTCCCGAGCCCGTTCCCGAGCGAGCCCATCAAGATCGGCAACATCGTCTTCGGCGCCCACGACCTGGGCGCGATCGGCGTCACGCTGCGTAGTGCTCCTGCTGCTCTCTTCCTCTTCTTCCGCTTCACGACGCTGGGGCTCGCCATGCGAGCGGCCGCCCAGAACCCGACGTCGAGCCGGCTCTGCGGTATCCGCGTCGGCTGGATGCTGGCGCTCGGCTGGGGACTGGCCGCGCGTGTTCGGCGCGGTGGCCGGCATGATGGTCGCTCCCGTCGTCTTCCTCGATCCGAACATGATGGGCGGCATCCAGCATCTACGCGTTCGCGCGCGGCGACGGTGGGCGGCTTCACGAGCCCGCTGCGGCGCGGTGGTGGGCGGGCTGCTCGTGGGCGTGATCGAGAACCTCGTCGGCACCTACGTCAGCTTCATCGGCACCGAGCTCAAGCTGACCGTGGCGCTGGCGCATGATCATCATCGTCCTCCTCGTCAAGCCGAGCGGCCTCTTCGGCCGCGTCCGTCGTCCGGAGGGTCTAGTGCGTGGCGCGCGAGCGCGACGCGGCGCGAGACCGCGGGCCTCGCTCCTCGTGCTCGCGGTGGCCTGCGCGCTCCCCTTCACGCTGAGCGGCTTCCGCGTCTTCCAGTTCACCCAGGTCTGCATCTACGCCATCGCGCTGCTCGGCCTCAACATCCTGACCGGCTACAACGGCCAGATCTCCTCGGCCACGGCGCCTTCTACGCGATCGGCGCCTACACCACGGCGATCATGATCGACCGGTGGAACATCGGCTACGGCTGGACCATCCCGTGGCCGGCATCGCTCTGCCTCGTGGTGGGCTTCCTGTTCGGCTGGCCCGGCGCTGCGGCTCGAGGGTCTCTACCTGGCGCTCGCCACCTTCGCCCTCGCCCTCGCCGTGCCGCAGATCCTCAAGTACTTCGAGCACTGGACGGGCGGGTCGCAGGGCATCGTGCTCTCAAGCCCAAGGCGCCCTGGGGCCTGCCGCTCACGCGAGGATCAGTGGCTCTACTTCCTGACGCTCGCTGTCCTCATCGCGCTCTTCGTCCTCGCGGCGAACCTGCTGCGCGGCCGGACGCGGGCGGGCCATCGTGGCCATCCGGCGACAACCACATCGCCGCCGAGACCATGGGCATCAACAGCGCGCTCTACAAGTCGGTCGTCTTCGGCGTGAGCGCCGCCTACACGGGCGTGGCGGGCGCGCTCAGCGCCATCGCCATCGCCTTCGTCGCCCCCGACTCCTTCGACGTGTTCCTGTCCATCACGCTCCTGACCGGGATCGTCATCGGGGGCCTCGCGACCATCTCGGGGCGCGATCTTCGGCGCCATGTTCATCCAGTTCGTGCCAAACTGGGCCCTGGACATCTCCAAGGCGGCCCCCTGGGCCATCTTCGGCATCTTCCTCATCGTGTTCATGTACGTGATGCCGCGCGGGATCGCCGGGCTCCCTGCGGCTCCGCTGGATCCGGATGACGCGGCCGGCGGTTGTGAAGAGGAAGGCGGTGAGGCGACGTCCACTCGCACGCAGCACGCCACATTCAACCTGATCGGGAGGACATCTATGAGTCTATCCAAGCGGTTCGTAGCGCTTCTGGTCGCGCTGCGGTCGTGCTGGCAGTCCCCGGCGGCGCCGTGGCTGCCCAGACGGTCGGTGGGCGTCACCGCCACCGAGATCAAGGTCGGCAACACCAACCCCTACAGCGGCCCGGCCTCGGCCTACGGCACCATCGGCAAGGCCATCGGCGCCTACTTCAAGAAGGTCAACGACGAGGGCGGCGATCAACGGGCGGAAGATCAACTACATCAGCTACGACGACGCAGTACAGCCCGCCCAAGACGGTCGAGATGGTTCGCAAGCTCGTCGAGCAGGACCAGGTGGCGTTCCTCTTCCAGACGCTCGGCACCCCGCCCAACAGCGCCATCCACAAGTACATGAACGAGAAGAAGGTGCCGCAGCTCTTCGTGGCCACCGGCGCCACCAAGTGGAACGACCCCAAGAACTTCCCGTGGACCATGGGCTATCAGCCCAACTACCAGACCGAGGGGCGGATCTACGCGGCGTACATCCTGAAGAACGTGCCCGACGCCAAGGTCGGCATCCTCTACCAGAACGACGACTACGGCAAGGACTACCTCAAGGGCTTCGAGGACGGGCTGGGCGACGCGGCCAAGAAGCTCATCGTGATGAAGCAGAGCTACGAGGTGACGGATCCCGACCATCGACTCGCAGATCGTCAACCTCAAGAACAGCGGCGCCAACGTCTTCTTCAACATCACGATCCCGAAGTTCGCCGTGCAGGCCATCAAGAAGTCGCACGACATCGGCTGGAAGCCGGTGCACTTCCTGAACAACGTGTCGAGCTCGCTCGGCACCGTGCTCAAGCCGGCCGGGCTCGAGGCCTCCAAGGGCCTGATCACGGCGCTCTACATGAAGGAGATCACCGACCCGCAGTGGAAGAACGACAAGGGCTACCAGGACTGGGTCGCCTGGATGAAGAAGTACTATCCGGAAGGCGCCCTCGACGACCAGTCCAACGCCTTCGGCTACAACGTGGCCATCCTGATGACGCAGGTGCTCAAGCAGTGCGGCAACGATCTCTCGCGCGAGAACATCATGCAGCAGGCGGCCAACGTCAAGAACTTCGAGCTGCCGCTGCTGCTGCCCGGCATCAAGGTCAACACGAGCCCGACCGACTTCGCGCCCATCGAGCAGGAGCAGCTCGCCAAGTTCGACGGCGAGCGGTGGGCGATCTTCGGAGATATGGTGGAGGCGGTCAGGAAGTAACTACTCCTGGCATTAAGCGCAACGGCCGGCGGGGGTCTCCGCCGGCCGTTTTCATGTTCGCGACCAGAAGCGCTACTGACCCGGAGCGGGTCCCTGAGGTCCTTGAGTCGGTCCCGTGGCTGCCGGCTCGAGAGGCTTGAGCTCGAGCTCCATGGTCGGGGTGGGCGGCGCCTGCTGGGGCTTGGTGAACGGCTTGTATCCGGTGGGCAGGTCGGGCGAGCCCTCGAAGCCCCCGTTGTGAGGCGCCCAGCAGATCTGCGGTACCCCGTCTTCCAGTCTGCATCGGCGTGCCGTTCGGCATGGCGATGCCCCTGCCTCTCCCATCCTGGTTCGCACCCAGGGTGATAGCCGCGGCTACTCCGGTGAGGAGCTGGACGCCACCCATGATCAGGCTGAGCGTGATGGGATCGAACTGGGCGCGGGCGGGAGTGGCCAGCGACACGATGAGGGCCGTTCCAACGAGAAGGCCCACCGAGCGGCGAATCAGACCGAGGCGCTTCATGGCCACCAATATACCCCGCCAGGTCCCGAAAACTCCACAATCGAGAACGCGGGCCCCGGGGACTCCTCCGGCCTGCCCGCGGGCCCCGGGGTGTGGTGTATGGTTGGCGGACATGCTAACCCGGAGGGGCTGGACAACCCCGGACCGTCGGAGGACCAGGTGAACCACGTCCCCACGCGAAAACACTTGATGTTGTTGACGGTCCTGATCCTCACTCAGCTGGGCCAGCCTCTGCTCGAGCACCGGAGCGCCACGACCAGGGTCGCCTCCGACACGATCTTCGTCGCCATTTGCCTCTACGTGTTCTTCATCGTCTGCGCCGAGCGCTGGCAGAGGGTCGTGGGCATCCTCGCTGTTTCTGCCCGTCCTGGGAGCCAACCTCGCCCTCTATAGCCAGGACTCGTACGCTAAATCGGGTCGCCGGCATCGTCTCTCCACAGCGCCCTCGTCGTCTTCCTGGGCTTCGCGGTGGTGGTCATTCTCCGTGACCTGTTCAGCAAGAGCGTGATCAAGGGTGACGACGTGGTGGGGGCGGTGTGCGGTTACATGCTCGGGGCCATGGTGTGGGGCACACCTCTACGCGCTGACCTACATCTTCGTCCCCTCTGCGTTCAGCGTGAATCCGCCATCGCGGTGCAGCTCGAGGACTGGCAGCTCAAGCGGTCGCTCTTCGACTATCTGAGCTTCACCACCCTGACCAGCCTGGGCTATGGCGACATCACCCCGGTGGGCCAACCCGCGTACTCGCTGACCTGGCTCGAGGTGCTGTTCGGGCAGTTCTACATGGCGGTGGTGGTCGCGCGCAGATGGTGGGCCTGAAGCTGGCCCAGGCGATCAAAGGGTCCGGTCAGGGCTCGACGTAAGGTCGCCTTCGGCCCGCGCGGCCTCCTTGGCGGCCATCTTGCGCTTGAGCTCGTCCGGGGTGAGCCGGACGATGTCCTCGTTCTGATGCGCGTAGACCTTGTGGGCGGACGTGTCGCTCTGCTCCAGCGCGATGCGTCCCTCCAGCACCTCTGACTTCCACCGCTGATGCTCGGCCTCGCGCGCGTGGAACTCCGGCATGACCTCGCGCGCGAACAGGTCGAGGCTCGAGCAGATGTCCTCGTGGGGCGTCCGTGCCCGTCTGGTTGAGGAGAATCACCTGGTCCACGTGGGCGGCCTCGAACTCGCGGAGGCGGCGCCTGATCGTCTCGGGCGAGCCGATCAGCCCCGCCGCGCAGCGTCTCCTGCGCCTTCGGCGTGTGCCGCCATTCCTGGTAGAGCGCCCACATGTTCCCCGCCCCGGCTCGCCATGCCGTTCCGGCCGTAGTGGAGAGGCAGAACACGAAGAACGTCCAGCCCGCCGCCTTCGCCTGCGCCTCTTCGTCCGTGGGCGCGCACATGAACGCGCTCACCATGGCGACGTTGGGATTCGTCGGGTAGTCGGCGAGCTTGGTCGACCGCTGGGTCAGGTTGATGTAGTACTCGGTGCACCCACGCCCGCGCCGCCTCGGGCGTGACGAACTGGAAGCCGAGGGCGCCCATGCCCCACTGCCCGGCGCTGCCAATGGTGGAGATGTTGGAACACGCGACCCACAGAGGCGGGTGCGGCTTCTGGAAGGGCTTGGGGATCACGTTGCGGGCGGGAAAGTCGAAGTAGCTGCCGTGGAACTCCACGGCGTCCCTGGTGAAGCACTGCACCATGACCTGCACCGCCTCTTCCCACACGTCGCGCTTGTCGCGCACCCGTCGCCCGAAGGGGTGCAGCTCGATGGGCCCCTGTCCTTCGCCCAGGCCGAGCTCGACGCGCCCGCCCGAGAGGAGATCGAGGGTGGCCACTCGCTCGGCGACGCGGATGGGATGATTGGTGGGAAGCTGGATGATCCCGTGGCCGAGGCGGATCCGCTTCGTGCGCTGGCTGGCCGCGCCGAGGAAGACCTCGGGCGCCGACGAGTGCGAGTACTCCTCGAGGAAGTGATGCTCGACTTCCCACGCGTAGTCGTAGCCGAGCCGGTCGGCGAGCTCGATCTGCGTCAGCGACTCCTGGAGGAGCCGGTGCTCGCTGTCCGCGCTCCACGGCCGCGGCAGCTGATGCTCGTAGAAGATCCCGAACTTCATGGTCCCGAGAGCCTAAGCGCTCGAGCCCTTCCGGTCAAGGGCAAGGCGCTTGCGGCACGCTCGGGGGCGGTCTATCCTCGGCGCGCGATGACCGAAACCGGGGAGACATCATGGTCAAGGTGATCACCTTCCTCAAGCGGAAGGCCGGCATGCCGGTGGAGGAGTTCCAGGGTTACTGGCGAGAGCGGCACCCGAGGCGGTGCTGCGCCTACCCGGGTGCGGCGCTACGTGCAGTCCCACACTCTCCCGTCCACGTATGGAACGGCCGAGCCGATCTCACGACGGCATCGCCGAGGTGTGGGCCGACGACACGAGCGCTCTCCGGGCCATGACGCAGAGCCCTCATCATCCCGCCTTGCAGGAGGACGAAGCGCGCTTCATCAATCGCGCCTCCATGGGCGTGGTCATCACCGAGGATCATGTGGTCAGGGACGGCTCCGCTCTCCCCGGTGCCGTCAAGAGCGTGGCCTTCCTCAACCGGAAGCCCGGCCTGTCCGTGGAAGAGTTCCAGCGCCACTGGCGCGACGTGCACGCTCCCATCGCGTCCGGGCTCCCGGCCTCCGGCGCTACGTGCAGAGTCACACCCGCCGCTCCGCCTACGAAGGTGGCCGCGCCCCGGCCTACGACGGCGTGGTGCTCGCATGGTTCGACTCGACGGAGGCCATACGCGACACGGCGGCGAGCGGCGAGTACGCGCGCGTGCTCGCCGACGCCGCCGTCTTTCTCGCGCCGGGGCGACCCCGTCCATCCTCACCCGCGAGCACGTGATCGTCGCCTAGCGTTACCGCTCGCTTCATGCGTGGCGCGGTCTCACCGCTCCCCGCCGACCAAGAAGACGCGCCGCGCGAAGCAACACCATCCTGATCGCCGCCAGCACTCCGGAGCGGCCTCGCGTCAGCGAGTCCACCCTCATCCGGTGCGCGGCCTCGGCGCGAAGCTCGTTCAGCCGGGTCGCGGTGATGCGCTCGAGGATATACGGGTCGAAGCACATGGATATTTCCTCCCTGCTCAGGCCGCGAGCGGCCTGTCGGTTGGGATCTGACGGGACGGCTCGGAGCGCGCGGCCATCGGGCGGACATTCCAGGTCGGCGGCGTGAGCACGATCTCCAGACGCTCCGCGGCCGGACCTGCGCTGAAGTGCTTGGCGACCAGGCTCACGAGGGCCGCCACCTCGCCCGACTTGTCGAGCGGTACGGCCATGGACACGCGCCAGCCCCCGCCCCGGCGACGGTGCACCACCGGCGCGGCGACCGCTCCGAGCTCCCAGTGGATGGCGTCGGTCAGCTCGATCTGCCGGTCGCGCTCGAAGTCCCGGCGATCCTGTAGACGCTCGGACAGCTTGAGGAGCGCGCTCACCGCGAGAAACGGAATGGCTACGATCACGAGTGCCGCGAGCAACACAGTCATGGTGTCCCTCCCTTTTGCTCCTAAGACACCGGAGGGAGGCGGGCGTGAAACGAGCGGGCGGAATTCTAGGCAGGCAGAGGGTGCAGATCCGGACGGCAGCTGGAGCACGGGCTCAGACCCATGGCCTCGGCGTGCCGGCGCGAGCCGAACAACGTGAGCTGGGCGAGCGGCATCTTCGACAATCCCCACAGCTCGGCACGCAGTATTCCCGGTCGGGGCCGACCCACGCGTACATGTGGTTGCGATCGACCCGGTGACCCTCGCCGCTTACCGGCACGCCCTCGAGCGTCAGGAGCTGCTCTTTCAGGCCGATCCTGGTGCCCGCATAGCCGGTGAGATCGCCGGTGCTCCCGATCACGCGATGGCACGGGATGACGATGGGCAGCGGATTGTGCCGGAGCGCCTGGGCCACCGCGCGCACCGATTCCGGGCGCCCACGCGCTTCGCGATGCCGCCGTAGGAGGCGACCGCCCCGTACGGCAGATCGGAGGTAGCCGCGAGCACGCGCCGCTGGAATTCGCTCTTCGCCCAGCGAAGGTCCAGGGGCCAGCTGAGCCGGGTTCCGCGAGCGTTCAGATAGTCGAGGAGCTCTCGGTAGACGGGCTCGAGGGTCGTGGTGTCCTCCACCACTTCGCCCCCGGCGAGGCGGGCGATGTGTGATCTCGCCGCGTCGTCCGAGTCGATGTACCTCACCATGGAGACGCCGAGCTCCGACCGCGCGATGAGGATCCTCCCCAGCGGGGAGGAAAGATCCCGTAGGCGACCATGCGAGAGCGAATGTCGGCCAGCTTCGACTCGAGCTCGGCCCGCGCCAGCGTGGGGTCGGCCCCCGGCATGGGGCGCGCCGCAGATCGGACACCATGCCCTCCAGCACGCGGTAGCGGCCCAGCTCGTCCCGGCAGGGTGGGCAGGTCGCCACGTGCCGCTCCACACCTTGCGTCGCGGCAGCCCCGGCTTCGCCGGCCGCTACCGCCACGAGGTCGCGCGCTACTTCACGGCAGGTCGGGATGTCGCTCATGGCTATCGCTCCGTCTGGACGACATCGAGGTCATCCAGTCCCTGGCGAATCTTTCGCAAGGCTTGAAATACGTGGGCACGGGCGCTCTCGGCCGAGCAGTCGAGACTCTGCCCGATGGCGTCATAGTCGAGCTCGTGAACCTTTCGCATGGTGAAGGCGACGCGCTGCTTGAACGGGAGCGTCGCCACGAGGCGGTCGATGCGGGCGCTGGCCTGATTGGCGATGGCCTCCCCTTCCGGCCAGGTCGGACTGTGCTCGGAAGCACCCACCGCCACCACGGCCATGGCCTGACGTCGCCTTCCCTCCGCGCGGTAGTGATTCCGCGACAGATTGGTGGCGATGGTGAAGAGCCACGCCCGGACATTGGCGTCCGGCGGTAGCGCCCGATATGCCTTGTACGCTCTCACAAAGGTCTCCTGGGACAGGTCGTCGGCATCGCCTGCGCGCGAAGTCGCGCGCACGAGATAGCGATGTATCTCGGCATGATGCGTCGCCACGATGGCTTCGAATGGATCCTCAGTCATGTCCCTGACCATGAGACACCGTAGCGCCCCCGATGTGAAATGGCCAGCGCCCTTCCCGAAGCCGGCGAGAGGGGATAATGGAGCAGCCATGGCGTATCTCCTTGATAAAGCCGAGCTCGACCAACCCTGCCAGGACGGAGCCCGAGGGCGACGCCGGCCTCAGGATCGCCTGGAAGCTCCATCGGGAAGTCGTCCTGCTCGCGGGCTGGGGGCGGGCCATCCTGCTTCAGCTTGCCCATCCCCTGGTGGCCCAGGGCGTGGCCGATCACAGTGGTTTCGCGGCAGACGGCTGGGGTCGAGCGAGACGGCTCAAGCGCACCCTCGCGGCCATGCTCGCCTTGACGTTCGGTACACCCGAGGAATCGGCGGCGGCCATTGCCACCATCAATCGCATCCACGACCGCGTGCACGGGCACCTGGCCGGGGCCGCCGGCACCTTCGCCACCAACGCCCGCTACAGCGCCCACGATCCTGCCCTCCTCGCGTGGGTCCACGCGACGCTCGTGGACACCTTCCTCATCACCTACGAGCGCTTCGTGGCCCCTCTCACCCAGGCCGAGCGGGACAGCTACTGCCGCGCGGCAGGCGCGGCGGCGCCGCAGCTCGGAATACCGGCCCACATGCTGCCGGGCACCACCGCCGAGCTCACGAGGTACATGGGCCAGATGCTCGCGAGCGGCGACATCGTGGTCACCGACACGGCACGCATGATCGCGCACGAGGTCGTCTCCCTCGGCCTGCCTTGGCCGGCGCGTCCTCTCGCCGCACTGGCTCGCCTGCCCGTGGCGGGGCTTCTTCCCGGACATATTCGTGAGGCGTACGGATTTGGCTGGACGCGAGGTCAGGAGCGCACGCTGAACGCGCTGGCCGCCGCGACCCGGCATGGACTGCCCCTGCTGCCGCCTCTCCTCCGCCACTGGCCTGCCGCGCGACGCGCCACGCGGCGCGATCGCCCGGACGGCTAGGCGCCGGGCGCTTCGGGCGCGGTGGCGTCCGCGGGGAGAAGTCCGCGCGCGCCGATAGCGATTCGGCCGTCGGCCGGCCGCCGAGAATCGAGGCGAGCTGACGCTCATCGTGGATGGGACCGTGCTCGGCGCGGAACTTCACGATGGCCTCGGCCTCGCGCGGCCCCACGCCGGGCAGCTCCTGCAGCTCGAGACGGTTCGCCAGATTGACGCGCACTTTGGTCGGCATGTGGACCTCCTTGGTGAGCGGGCTTTCATCAAAGTCTAGGCGCGGACCCGTTCCTGTCAAGCGAGGGCGCCGCCGAGGCGATTGGGACAATCTCGACGGCAATCACGGACTGCTCTATGATCGAACGGCAGCGCAGGGCATCGAACGGCAGCTGCACCAGCTCAAGTTCACCTCGAATCGCGGGAGATCGTCATGCTGAATCGCACGCTGGCCGTGATCATCGGACTCGCCCTGATCGCCTCCCCGGCCTCGGCACAGGTCGAGCAGCTCCTCAAGGGCATCACGGGAAGCGGCGTCACCGAGAGCAAGGCGAGCGCGGGACTGAAGGAGGCCCTCCAGGTCGCCACGGAGAAGGCGGTCGCCCTCACCGGCCGGCCCAATGGCTACTTCAGCGACGCGGCCATCAAGATCCTCATGCCCCAGAAGCTCCAGGGCCATGCAGGAGGGGCTGCGGGCGGTCGGCTACGGGCCGCAGATCGACGAGCTCGTGCTGAGCATGAACCGGGCGGCGGAGCAGGCGGCCCCCGCGGCCAAGCAGATCTTCGGAGAGGCCATCACGAGCATGACCTTCGACGACGCCCAGAAGATCCTGAGCGGCGGCAACACCTCGGCCACCGACTACTTCAAGGCCAAGACCACGGACAAGCTCACCGCCGCCTTCAAGCCCGTCATCGACAAGAGCATGGGTGAGGTGGGAGTGACGCGGCAGTACCGAGGCCCTCATGGGAAAGTTCGAGACCATTCCGTTCGCCAAGACGCAGAGCTTCGACCTCGACAACTACGTGACCGGCAAGGCCCTCGACGGACTCTTCCACGTGGTGGGCGAGCAGGAGAAGGCCATTCGCACGAACCCGGCGGCGCGCACCACCGAGCTCCTCAAAGAAGTGTTCGCCAAGAAGTGAGCGCGCCCATGCGTATCGGACTGATCGGGCTGGGCAACATGGGCGCGGGCATGGCGCGAAACATCCGCGCCGCGGGCTTCGATCTCACGGTGTACGACGTGCGGGAAGAGGCCATGGCCGCCCTCGAGCGGGTCGGCGCCTCGCGCGGGCCGTCACCGGCGGCCGTGGCGAGAGCCGTGGACGTGGTGCTCACCTCCCTGCCTGGACCGGACCAGGTGGCGAGCGTGACCGTGGGTGCCGAGGGCGTGCTCGAGGGAATCGGAAGAGACGCCGTCCTCGTCGAAACCTCCACGAGCCGGCCCACCTTGATTCGCGAGGTGGCCCGCCGATTCGCGGCCAAGGGCGCGCACGTCCTCGATGCCCCGGTGAGCGGAGGCAAGGAAGGCGCGGAGAATCGGAACCTGGCCGTCATGGTGGGCGGCCGCCGCGAGGTCTTCGACCGCGTCCGCCCCGTGCTCGACGCCATCGGCGACAAGGTCTTCTACGCGGGAGCGATCGGCGCGGGCAGCGTGGCCAAGCTCGTGCACAACATGATCGGCCACAGCATCCGCCAGGCGCTGGCCGAAGGGCTCACCCTCGGCGTGAAGGCAGGCGTGGAGGCGGAAGCGCTCTGGGAATGCGTGCGCCGCGGCGCGGTGGGCCGCATGCACTATCTCCACGAGGCCCTGCCCGCCACGATGTTCCGCGACGCCTACACGCCCGCCGCCTTCACCCTCGAGCTCGCCCTCAAGGACCTGAGCCTCGCCACCGAGCTCGCGCGCGAGGTCGAGGTGCCCGTGCCTGTGGCCGGGCTGGTGGAGCAGATGGTGCGCGAAGGGCTCGACCGCGGCTGGGGACAGCTCGACAACAACGTGGTGGTGCGCCTGCAGGAAGAAGCGGCAGGGGCTCCGGTGCGCGCGCCGGACATCGACCTCGCCCGGGCCGCGCGCTTCATCACGACCCATCCGGACGCGTGACCGCCCTCAGAACAGGGCGATGGGGTTGACGGGCGAGCCGGTGACGTTCTTGAGGCGCAGCGGGGCGACGGTGAGCAGGAACTCCCAGCGCTTGCGATCGCCGGCCGCGCGCGCCACTTCTTCGAGGTTCATGTTGTCGATGAGCCAGAGGCCCATGGCCACGAGCGAGACCACGTGGAAGGAGTTGCCGAGGGCCGGGTACGGGAGCGGCGCGATGTCGTTGTGGGTATCCGTGCCCACCATGGCCACTCCGCGCTCGCGAAGCCACGGGCAGGATGCCACGTGGAGCGCGGGCGTACCCGCGTCCATGGGATTCACCGGCCCCTCGGCAAGCCGCCGCGCGTAGTAGCCCGTGCGCACGAGCAGGATGTCTCCGGACTCCACGCGCACACCCTGGGCCTTCTCCGCCGCTTCCAGATCCTCGGGCATGACCCCTTCGCCCGGACCCAACCAGCGCACGTTCTTCGCCCGCGCCACGTCGAGCAAGACGCCCCGGCTCACCACGCCGTCATGGAGCACTTCGACGGAGTTCACGGTGGCCCCTTCGCGCGACGTGACGAGATTCGAGGAGCGGCCGTTGTAGAACTGCCCGTGCCAGAAATAGTGCGGGGGCGCATCCACGTGGGTGATGGCGTAGCCGTGGAAGACCATGCCGATGAACTCCGCGGCGCCCCGGCGCTGGAGAATGCGCTCGTTGCTGTCGTGATCCCGCCCCTCGCCCGAGTCCACCATGAAGCGCATCCCTGCACGGTGGTCTCCGGCGTGATCTCCGTGGTCCACGGACGAGCGCAGGTGACGCTGACCCCGTCTTTCACGAGGCGGGCGGCGGCCGCGCGCTTCTCCGCCGTGATCAGGTTGATGGTGCCGAGCTCGTCGTCCTTGCCCCAGCGGCCCCAGTTGGACAGGGTACGCATGTACTCGCGCACCTGCGCTTCGGTCGGAGCGGTCGCCACGGAGCGGGCTATTTCACCTCGCCCGAGTAGATCTTCATCACCGTGGAGAGGAACTCGAGGGCGCGCGGCTTGGCCCGCTGGAACGAGTTCCGCCCGATGATCGAGCCGAACCCACCCCCGTCCCGGATGGCCCGGTACTCGTCGAAGAGCGCTTCGTCGTTCTCGTTGGTGGCCCCGCCGGAGAAGATGACAATGCGCCGGCCTGCGAAGGCCGACTGCACCACGTGGCGCACCCGGTCGGTGAGGGTCGAACGGGGTACCGCGGCCTTCTCGTAGGCCTTCTTGGCCTCGGCCTGCTCGATGTGGTCGGTCGGGGGCTTGACCTTGATGATGTGGGCGCCGAGCTGGGCGGCGATCTGCGCCGCGTAGGCGACCACGTCGAGGCCGTCTCACCCTGCTTGCTGATCGACGAGCCGCGCGGGTAGGACCACACCACCGCGGCCAGGCCGTACGACTTGCACTCGGCGATCATCTCGCGGCACTGCTGGTACATGGCCTGCGCGTTGGCCGAGCCGGGATAAATGGTGAAGCCCGCGGCCGACGCAGCCGAGCCGCACCGCGTCCTTCACGGACGCGGTCACCGCGGACAGCGGATCCTTCTCGTCGTTGAGGACGTCGTGGTTGTTCATCTTGAGGATGAGGGGAATGTCCCCGCGAACTCGGCCGCGCCCGCCTCGAGGAAGCCCAGGGGCGCCGCGTAGGCGTTGCAGCCCGCTTCGATGGCGAGCCGGAAGTGATAGGTGGGATCGTACCCGCCCGGATTGACGGCAAAGCTCCGCGCCGGGCCGTGCTCGAAGCCCTGGTCCACGGGGAGGATCACGAACCGGCCCGTGCCGGCCAGCCGTCCGTGATTCATGATGCGGGCGAGATTGGTGCGGGTGCCCGGGTTGTCGCTGTCGTACCAGGAGAGGATCTCTTTCACGCGCGCTTCCATGATCGGCCGTCCTTTCTCGAGTGGTTACCGGCGGTAGAATTCTTCCGCGAGGGTGACATCGTCGGGACTGCCGACGAGGATCGACACGCGCTGGTGGTATTCGGTGGCCTTGATGTCGAGCACGCGCTCGGTGCCCGTGGTGGATCGTCCCCCGCCTGCTCGGCGACCATGCTCATGGGCGCCGCTTCGTAGAGCAGCCGCAGCTTGGCCTTGGGCTTGGCCGGGTCCCGCATGTCGGCGGGGTACATGAAGATGCCGCCCTCGAGGAGCGTGCGGTGCACGTCGGCCACCATGGCCCCCGAGTAGCGGAGCGAGTAGGGCCGCCCGGTGGCCTTGTCGGGCGTGCGCAGGTGCTCGACGAACGCGCGCTGTCCCGGATGCCACGTGGAGAAGTTCCCTTCGTTGATGCCGTAGATCTTGCCCTTCTTGGGCACGCGTATGTTGGGATGGGTCAGGAGAAACTGGCCGGTGGTGTGATCGAGGGTGAAGCCGTGCGTGCCGTGTCCCGCCGTGTAGACGAGCGAGGTGGCGGGCCCGTACATGACGTAGCCCGCGGCCACCTGCTCCGTGCCCGGTCCGAGCGCGGCCGGCCCCGCCGGATCCATGCCCTTGCTCGGACGGAGCGAGAAGATCGTCCCCACCGTTCCATTGACGTCGAGATTCGAGGAGCCGTCCACCGGATCGCAGGCCACCACGAGCGCATGCTGCCCCCTGCCCTCGGCCATCTCGATGGGCTCCGGCGCCTCTTCCGAAACGAGCGCCGCGCACGCGCCCGTCTTGCGCAAGGCCGCCATCATGATCTCGTGTCCCCACGCATCGAGCTTCTTGACCTGGTCACCGGTGACGTTGGCTCCGCCCGCATAGCCGAGCTGATCACGAAGCGCGGCGTGGGCCAGCTCCTGGGCGATGACGGAGGCGACGGCGCCGATGCGGCTGACGATCGCGGCCATGCCGCGGGCCTGCTCCCTGGAGGCGAGGAGGGCCTGCTGCTCGGCCAGGTGCGCGTCCAGTGTCATCTTTGACGGGGTCATTCTGCGATGCTAGGCGATGCCCCGCCGGCTAGTCAATCTCGCGAACGAATGGTATCCTCGGTGGCGATATGACCCTTCGAGTACGCGGGCTTACGGCCTGCCTCGCCGTGCTGTTCGCCGTCGCCGGATGCATCCACAACGTCCCCCGCTACATCGTCACCCCGGCCAAGGGGCAATCCGACCAGCAGATGAACAACGACCAGTTCGACTGCAACCTCCAGGCGCAGAAGCAGACCGGCTACAACCCCGACAAGTCGCTGACCGAGGGTGCCCTGGTGGGCCTGCTCGTGGGCGGAGCGGCGGGCGCCGGGCTTGGCGCGGCGGCCGGCGCGGCCAACGGCATCGTGGGCACGGGCGCGTCCGTCGGCGCCATCGCCGGCGGGGGCCTGGGCGCCACGCTCGGCGGATCGTATCTCTACGACAAGAACCTCAACATCACTCAGCGCGCGTACTACGCCTGTCTCGAGGCGCGCGGCTACAACCTGACCAGGTAACGTGGCCGAGCCCGCCCCGGGTCGCTGGCGGGCCCTCGCCTTTCTCTCCCTCGCCGAGGTTGGCGCGCTGTCGCTGTGGTTCAGCGCGGCCGCCGTGCTCCCCTCGCTGTCGCGCGAATGGCAGCTCGGCGACGGCGGCCGCGCCGGGCTCACCATCGCCGTGCAGGCGGGCTTCATCGTGGGCACCTTGGCCTCGGCGCTCGGCAACCTGCCCGATATCGTCTCGCCTCGCATCCTCATGATGTGGAGCGCGCTCGCCGGCGCGGCGCTGAACGCCGCCCTCGCGCTGTGGGTGGAGAGCCTCACCCCCGCCCTCGTGCTGCGCTTCGCCACCGGCCTCTGCATGGCCGGCGCCTATCCGCCCGCCATGAAGATCGTGGCCACGTGGTTCCGCTCGGGGCGCGGGCTCGCCATCGGCATCCTCGTGGGCGCGCTCACCTTGGGCTCGGCCGCGCCGCACTTCTTCCGCAGCCTCTCCGATCTGCCGTGGCGAGGCACGATGCTGGCCGCCTCGGGCCTCTCCCTCCTCGCCGCCTTGCTTCTCTGGCGCTGCGTCACGGAGGGGCCCGATCGCTTTCCCGCTGCGCGCTTCGATCTGCGCATGGCGGGCGCCGTCTTTCACGAGCGCGGGCCACGGCTGGCCTGCTTCGGCTACTTCGGCCACATGTGGGAGCTCTACTCCATGTGGGCGTGGCTCGGGCTCTTCCTCGCCGCCAGCCTCGAGGCGCACGGAGGCGGCAGCTACCTGGGCCTCAATGCGCCCGCGGCCACCTTCGTGGCCATGGGCCTGGGCGGCGCCCTCGGCTGCTATGCGGGCGGCAGCCTCGCCGATCGCTGGGGCCGTACCACGCTCACCATGGCGGCCATGGCCCTGTCGGGCCTCTGCGCGGCCACCATCGGCCTCACCTTCGGCGGACCGCCCGCCCTCACGTTCGCGCTCGCCCTGTTCTGGGGCGTCACGGTCATCGCGGACTCGGCGCAGTTCTCCACGGCGGTGACCGAGCTGTGCCCGCCCGCCTACGTGGGCACCGCGCTCACCGCGCAGACCTGCGTGGGCTTCGCCCTCACCATCATCTCGATCTGGCTCATCCCGCCCGTGGTCCGCGTGGTGGGCTGGCCGTGGGCCTTCGCCCTGCTCGCCCCCGGCCCCGCCCTGGGCGTGCTGGCCATGGCCCGCCTGCGCGCCGCGCCGGAGGCCGTGCGCATGGCCGGAGGCCGCCGCTAGCAGTCCTTGTCAAGGCTCGTGGGCGGGTTTAGCATGAAAGGGACATGTCGATGGACCCCTTGGCGCACACGCTGCTGGCCCCCATCTTCCGCGATGCCCGCGACATGCTCCTCCTGACCTGGGCCGGCGTGCGCGCCCCTCGGTGGCCGCGCTCGACACCGCCGCCGCGCTGGGCCGCGGCATCCACAAGGCCGAGAAGGACCTGACCGAGCGCCTGATGTCCGAGCCCGAGGAGACCGCGTCGCTCCGCCTGGTGCCCGCGCACGTGGAGCGCATCGGCGATTCCATCGAAGGGCTGATCCGCTGCTGCCAGACCATGGCGGGCGAGGGCACGATGTTCACGCCGCGCGGCACGCGCGAAGTCAACGTGCTCTTCGAGCGCGCGGTGGAGATGCTGGAGTGCGCGGGCGATCTCACCCTGACCGGCAATCGCGTGCTCGCGCGCCACGTGGAGATCGAGAGCCTGCGCTTCGAGGATCTGGCCAACGACTACGCGCGCGCCCACGAAGACCGGCTGGTCGATGGCGACTGCCGCCCCGCCGCGTCGAGCTCCTTCCTGGCCATCCTGGATTACCTGCGCGAGATCACGCGCCACGCTCGCCTGATTGCCGGCCGCATCACGCCCCGCCCCTCCCTGGGCGAGGGTCCTTTCTCGCGCATCTAACGCGACCAGGGGAACCTTTCCCCACCCCAGACTTCTAATGGGCGTGGAGACCACCATGAGGCAACCCCTGACGGTGATCGGCTCGACCCTGCTGGCCTGCACGCTGTGGACCGCGCCCGCGCGGGCCGAGACCAGCACGCAGGTGGGCAATGCGGGCACCATCACCCTGGACTGGCAGGTGACGCAGGACAGCGCGGGCCGGCCGCTCATCGTGGGCCACGTGATCACCGTGGGCGGCAAGGCCAGCTACTGCATCCCCGCCTCCTCGTGCAGACCCTCGATGCCCAGGGCCAGGTGACGGCGGAGCGCATGGGCTTCATTCCCGGCACGATCGGGGGCTATGACAAGGTCTACTTCGAGGAGCCGGTCCGCGCTCCCGGACCGGCCTATCGCGTGACCATCGCATCGTGGGACAAGTGTGGGGGCGGCCAGTAGGCTCGGCATGAAGCTCTGCGTGGCAATCACCGCCGGGCTCCTCGGGCTGGGCGCGGGCGCCGCAGAGGCGGAGCGCATCACCATCGCGGGCAACTCGGGCACCATCACCCTCGACTGGCAGGCAACGCAGGACAGCAAGGGCCGCCCGCTCATCGTGGGCCACGTGATCACCTACGGCGGCATGTCCGGCTACTGCATCCCCGCCTGCTCGTGGAGACGCTCGACGCCCAGGGGCAAGTGACGGCGCAGCGCATGGGCTTCATCCCCGGCTTCGTGGGCGGCTTCGACAACGTGTACTTCGAGGAACCCATCCGCGCCCCCGGCCCCGCCTACCGGGTGAGCATCGTCTCCTGGGACAAGTGTGCCGGCGGCCAGTAGGCCGCTGACCGCGCTCCTGCTCGTCCTGGTGCTGGGGGCCTGCAGCGGTCCCGTCGCCGTCTATCAAACGCCGGGCATGTCCGCGTCCTTCACGGACGGCCGCTTCAAGGTCGAGTGGAGCACCGCCCAGACCAAGGACGGCAGGCCCCTGATCGCCGGCTACGTCACCAACACGAACGGCGGCGGCGTGGCCAACATCCGCATGCAGGCGCAGACCCTCGACGCCCAGGGCCAGGTGATCGACACGGGCACCGCCCTCGCCCCCGGCTACGTGGGCGGCTTCGGTCGCACCTACTTCGAGGTGCCGCTGGAGAAGACGGGCCCCGGCTACCGCGTCAGCGTGCTGAGCTGGGACCGGGCGGGGAACGGGCAGTAGCTGGGCGCCCACTATCGGCTTGAGGGCGCCGAGTCAGGCCGCTGGGTCGTGACAGATCCAGAAGTCCCCGGCTCACGAGCGCTCTTGAGTCGACCGCCTGTCATGGTCGCACTCGGAGGGTACAAGGCTCGTCAGATCATTCCCATTCGTCTGAGCACCAGGCAACCTACGACAGCAGCAACGGCATAGAGAAGGCCGTTCGATAGCAGCAGGCCAAGGCCAGCACCATCACCCCGAATATAGTCGGGCCGGGACTTTGCACAGCCATGAGCATCTGCGAACCCGGCCACAAGAACATCACCACCCTAAACACAATACGGAGGGCACCGGCGCGCGGATGTTGAACGGCCAGAAACATCATCAAGTAAAGAGTGATGGCCATCATCGACCCTATGACCCCAGCGTATAAGAAAGCTCTACGCACTTACCTTCCTCGCCTTAGAACGGTGCGACTGTCGCGAGATATCTCTGAATCTGTCTCATGACATCACGGGGATAGGAAGTTAGTGGACCGAGGTCGATACCGCCGACACGTAACGCTTCCTGTACAACATTGCTGCAATTTCTTCCGTGCAATTGATATTGACCCGGGCTTCGCCGCACCTGATCAAGATAGGTTTGAATCTTTCGATCCTGATCTGGCGTAGTCGGAATTCTAACTGCATCCTCTACCTGGTTTGGCTTCCACTTCTCAGAATCGGGCACGAGCTGCCCAGGAACGGGCATATTAGCCGCCACCCTCCAACTTTCCTGATTCGGATAGAAGCCACTTGAAGGATTGTCGTTAATAGCTATCCCGACGTGTCCATAGAGGTTTGGAGCGTGGCAGCAATAGGTTCGAATGATAACGTCCAAACCAAAAGGATCGACAAAATCAATGGGCGCGTTCCAAGTGTATGCATAGAGATTGGCGTCGCGCCCGATCATCCCAATGCGATCCTCACTGATGAACCGCTGCCGAGAAGGGCTGTAGTACCGCGCGCGGTAGTAATCCAGCCCCGTGCCGTCGTTCTCGCGGCCCGTGTACCGGTAAGGGTTAGTGTTCGTCTGGCCCGCCACGGTCACCTCCCCGAAAGGCTCGTAGGTGTAGGTGGTCTGCAAGATGCCGGCGTTGTCGGCGAGGGCGAGGGTGGAACCGAGCCCGTCACCCAGGAGCGCCCGAGCGCCAGCACTGTTGGCGCGGATGAAGATCTCGTCGATGCCGAGGCCAGTGAGGAGATTAGCCGCGATGTTCCCGGCGCTGTCCAGCTCCTGCACCGGGTTCACCCCGTCGTAGTGGAAGCGGGTGGTCGTGTTGCTGATGACCCTCTTGGTGCGCCGCCCGAAGGGATCGTACTGGAAGGTGCCGTGGCCTGCGCTGGTGGCGATGAGGCGGTCACGCGCATCCCAAGTGTAGGTGATGTTGCCGTCCTTGGTCAGATTACCGTTGAGATCGTAGGTGAGGGCCTTGGTGCCGACCTTCGTCTGCTGGTTGTTGGCGTTGTACGTGGCGGTGGTGATCGCGCCAGGCAGGGTGACTCGGCCCCAGGTGCCGCCCACCAGGGTGCGGTGGCCGTCGGCATCCGCGGTATAGGTCAGGGTACCGAGCGTTTTCGAACCCTGAGTGAAGGTGATGCCGGTCAGGTCCCGAGGATTGTAGGCATAGGTGGCTAGGATCCCGTTGGGGAAGGTGACGCTGGTCCGGCGGTTGGCACCGTCGTAGCCGAAGAGCACCACCGCTGATGCCTGGGTTAGGCTCAGGAGACGATCGGCATTGTCCCAGCTATAGATCACGCTCGGTTGGCCGAGCACGGTCATGGTTTGCCGGCGCCCCGCGTTGTCGTAGGTGTAGTCGATCCGACCCTGCGGCGTCTGCTCGTAAGGTCGGCCGATCCAGCTCATCCCAGTTCCGCGCAATGGTGCCGGAAATCGAGTCCACCACATGGATGAGCCGGTTGCCCGCGTCCCAAGTGAGAGTCGTCGTGGAGGCGTCGGCCCAGGTGATTACCTTGGGGCGATTGAGGGGATCGAAGATGGTCTGCGTCACCTGTCCCCTTGCGGTCGCGCACCTGCCGGGGTTGCCGTTCTCGTCATGGAGCAGAACGTTGGCGGTGTGCCCGAGGGCATCGGTGCGCCTGAGCGACCGGTCCATGCTGTCGGAGACGAACTGGATCAGGTTGTTCTTGGCATCGCGCACCCCGGTGAGATTGCCATTGGGGTCGTAGGTGAGCTGGGTGGCGCCGTTGAGCGGGTCGATGGTCTTGGTGAGCTGGTTCAGCGGGTTCCATTCGTAGCGGGTGCGGTGCCCGAGCGGGCTTGTCACGCTGATGAGGCGCCCGCCTGGATCGGTAAAGCGCGTCGTGACCTTGCCTAGCGGATCGGTGATCGTGGCCAGGTCCCCCTTGATAGGTGAGCTGCGTCGTGCCGGCCGGCGTGGTGATGGTCTGGGGCTGGCCCTGGGGATCATAGGAGAAGCTCGTTTGGTGCGTGAGCGGATCTGCGATGCTCTGGAGATGTCGTGCCCCCGAGGCTTCGTAGGTGAAGGTCGTCGTGTGATTGAGCGGATCGCTGATCGTGGCCACCCGGTTGAATGCGGGCTCGTACGTGTAGCTAGTTGTGATGGGCGCCGAGTTCAGGTAACGCGTCACCGTCAGGACATTGGCCAGGGTGTCATAGGTCAGGTCGGTATTGCGGTTGAGGGCATCCGTCACCCGACTCACCAGGTTGCTGTAGGGCAGGTTCGGGACGTTGCGCACGTAGGTCGTCCGCTGCGCCTCAGGCGTCCCGAGGGCGTACGTGTCGGTCAGCGGATAGCCCGAGGCATTGAAGGTCACGCGACGGACATAGCCACGTGGGTCCGTCACATCCGTCTGCGTGATCAACCCAGTGCCGTCCACCGTGTACGGCGAACTGGTAGGCGCCGCCGTCGGCCAGGGTCTGCCGAGTCACTCGGCGATTTGCCAGGTCCCAGACATTGGTCAGATAGACGATCTGCCGTGCGTCCGTGATCGTTTCGATCAGGGCGTACTGCGCGCCCAGCGCGTGATACGTGTAGGTCGTGACGCCGCCGCCGGCATCCGTGACGGTATGGAGGCGCTGGGCGTCATACGCGTAGCTGACCGTGCGCCCCAGATTATCGCGGATCTGCGTCACCGTGCCGGCAGTCGTATCGTTGGTGAACTCGACCCAGCGACCATTGGGCGACGTGATCCGGTCGATGAATTCCCCATGCAACCCGGAGCGGCTTCACCGTCAGCTGATTGCCCAGCCGGTCCAGGATGGCCGTGAGCGGATTGCCCAGATGGCCGAACTCCGGGAACTGATAGATCGGTCCCATCCTTGAACGTGATGTCCCAGCCAGGGCGCGTGGCATTCCAGCGGAGCACGGAGCCGTAGAAGCCCGTGGGCGACGCCGGGTGCTGGGCGGTGCCGGTGTGGGCCATCACCGCCGATTCCTTGTCGGTGCCGGGCGAAGTCCGCTGGTAGTACACCCTGGTACCATTGCCCAACATCAGCTCAGCGAAGGTGTAGGTCGTATTGTCTCCGACCAGCATCATCTGGTAGAAGAAGCTCTGGCTGACGCCAAACTCGCCATTGCGGGCCCACCGTGTCGTTCTGCGCCGATACTCCCGCTTGATCACAATGGGGATGACATCGGGCAAGACTAGATCCGTCTTCTCCATCGTGAAGATCCCTGTCGCAATGTCCACGGGGTCACCGGCTCGAAGCCCTCGCGAGGATCGCGGCCAGGAAGCTGACAAGATTGCCCAGCGTGAGGTAACAGGTCACGCGATGGAACTCGACCCCGGCCTCGGGCACGATCTGCGTGCCGTCCGCACTCACGAGTCCCTGGCCGTACGTAAACCACTGTTTGCCCGGCTCATAGCTCTGGAGCGCCACGCGGGTGCCGGCCGGCAGTCCGTCAACGTTGGGCAGGATGAAGCGAACGCCGGTCGGATTCGGCGTGCCATCCGGTCGCTGGACCAGCGCGCCATGGGCTTGCGGTGTAAATGAGAACGTCGCCCCCTTGGGCAGCGGGAAGGGCGGGCGGTCCACCGGAATACGCGTGAGCGGCATCGAGCGTGAGCGGTCCGCCTGAGGTCTGCAGGATCACATTGCCGGGAATGCGCACTTCGAGACCCGGGATCTTCGGGTGGTCCCTACGATTGGCCCAAGGGTAGGGACAGGGATCACGGTGGCATTCCCGGGTATCGAGCAGCGGCATCCAGATGGTGAAGGGCAGGACCGTTGTCTGGCCGTCCTCGATGTCGACGTAATACTCGAAGATCCCGTAGCTCCGGCCGGGGCGATTGGCCGTCGAGCCATCCATGACGAGCACCTGGTCCCCGCTGGCTATGCCCGTCAGGGAGGAAGCGCCCGGTTGAATCGGTCCGGGCGCTGCGCGTGCCGATCATGAGCGTCGCTTGGGCCAGGGGCTCACCGTTCAGGCGAAGCATCTGCCCGGCGAGCGCGGTCACCCCGTTCGGGGCCTTGAGGGGTGGCAGACGCTGCCATCGCGAGCAGGGCTTGCCGTCACAGAGGTCCCCGCTCCAGTCCCCATCGGTCTCGCCAGGAGCCACCGGGTCGGATGGCTCCGGCGGGTGGAAGTGGGTCGTCGAAGGGGCCGGTGCGCGGCCACCACGCGCACGCCGCCGCCCAGTGACGGTCGGTGGACTGGCCGTCTGGAAGGACACGCTCGTAAAGCGGCACGAGGCGGCCCGTGGCATCCACGGCCCCGTTGACCGTCACGCCTATAGGTGGCGCCGGGCGTCAGCGGGGCACGCGGCGTGACGAAGACAAGCCCGCCCCCTTCCGCAGTGACCACGGAGGCGGCCTCGGGGCCCGAGGGCCCACTGAGCGTGACGGTGGCGGCCGTCGTCGGATCAACGCGAAGCGGCTTAGAAAAGCGGAGGGCCACCAGGCTGTCCGTCGGCACGCTCATGCTGCCGACCAGTGGGACCGAGCGCCATGAGCTGCGGGCTGTCGCTCGGATCGGGGGTCGTGGGCGCACAGTGACGCGAGTGAACCCGTTCTGCTGAGGATCGAAGACATCACCCGCGCTGAGCGCTGCACCGGTGGCATCCGCGCCGCCCCAGAGCAACACGCGTCCGTCGGGGAGGAGCGTCGCCGTCGCCCCCGCCGTGCCGTCGAAGAGTGGCTGGACGGCGTCGACTGCATACGTCTGCGGATTGAAGAGCTGGGCGTCCCCCAGGACCTGGCCCTGCGATGAGACGCCGCCGGCGAAGAGCACGCGGCCGTCCGTGAGGAGCGTGGCGGTCTGGTCAGCCCGGGGCACCAGACCGGTCGCCGGCACCAGATGGGAACTGCTGCATCGTCGGATCGAAATGCTCAACGACCGTGGACACCTGGTCACCTGGCCCCAGGCCGCCAGCAATGAGCACGCTGCCGTCGGCGAGCACTGGTGGCGGTGTGCCAGGCGCGCGGTTGGAGCAATGGCTGCGCGATTGGGGTCAGGCTGTTGGTCTGAGGGTCGAAGATCGCGGCCGTCGCGAGAGGCCTTGCACCCCTGGCCGCCGACGAGCAGCCAGCGCCCATTGGGCAAGAGTGTCCGCGACTGCCCGAGCACCGCCGGGAGTGCAGGGTCCGCGCTTAACGGTCGCGAGGCGCCCGGCAGCAGCGCAAGCGTCATCAAGCACAGCAGAACGTACCAAGATGCGAGGCGAATTTTCATGGGTTGGTCACCTGGATGTCGATGCTGCCGATGTTGGCCTTGTCTGGATCGAGCACCAATGTGTAGGTCGTGGTCGCGCTGAGTGCCACGGGTCCCAGCGTGAACGAAGTCCCACACACGGGCGCCCACGACGGACCACCTGCCGAGGAGGTCAGGGCGATGTTGTTGAAGCAGCCGACGGTGCTGTTGGTGCCCTGGATCGTCACGCTGAGGCCCACCGTACCCGGGAAGGTGAGGAAGGGCCTGCTGACCCGGGCCGGTCAACGTCACCGTCTGGGGCTGGCATTGATCGTGATCGAGCCGGTGATGTCTGGCGGCACATCGTAGAGCGTCAGCGTGAGGTCCCCAGGCGACGAGGGATCGACGAGAATCCCGTACGTCTCGGAGGCCGGCAGGGTCACCGGCCCGCCGAACCCCGTCTGGCCCGAAAAGATCGAGAAGAAGGTGGCGAAGCCGGAACCATCCGCCCGCAGCAAGGACACGGTCGCCAACGGCGTGGTGACGCCCGTGCCGCTCAGGCTGACGCGTTGATTGAGCGTGCCGGAGAAGGTCAGGCGCGCTCGTTGACCCACCCTCGCGAGGCTGAGCGGCACCGCCGCCCCGCCCGGCGTGATGGTGCCACTCACCTCGGCCGACAGGGTATACGTGAGCGTGCCCGTCGAAGGATCCAGGGGTTCGAGGAGGAGCGTGTGGGTCCCGGTCTGCGTGAGCGGGGCGTGTGCAAGCGCAGAGTTCCCGTTGCCGCCGAGCTGGCTCATGACCGTGGTGGTCCCGTCGGGCGCCAGGAACGTCGTCCGCCAGGTCGGCAGCGTGCTGCCCGTCACGCCGAGATCGAGCCGCTGGCCGGCCGTGGCATCGAAAGTCAGCCGTGCACGCTGCCAGGGCTCAACGATGGTGACGGGGACGGCGGCGCCCCCGATGACGATGGGGCCGCTGATCTCCGAGGACAGCGCGACCGTCACGCTCATCGGGATGCCGTGGTCGGGGTCGATGAGGATCGTATACGTGCCCGTCGATGGGCAGTGGTGGCCCCGCGTCAACGAGCCGCTGGACAGCACTTGCGACACGAGCTGGCTGCCATCCGGATTCAGGACCGCATAGGTGGCCTGACGCGTGGCGTTCACCGTCCCGATCGTCAAGCGCTGGCCCGTGGTGCCGCTGAAAGTCAGTCGCGCCCGCTGCCCCTGACGCGTCGTGGTGACGTTGACTGAGGCGCCGTTGATCTGGATCGTGCCCACATTGAGATCTTGCGACAGCGTCAGAGGCGCATTGCCGGTGTTCGGGCCAGGAAGCACCATGATCGTGTAGGTCCCGGTCACCGGCAGCGACGAGACGTGCAGCGATCCTCCGTTGAAGTCCGTGCCGACCGAGCCAAGGACGGTGCCGTTGGGGTTGTAGATCGTCGTGGTAGTGCTGACCACGCCGCCGCCGATGCCGAGGCTCACCTGCTGACCACTGGTGCCGTCGAAGACGACCAGCGCGATCTTTCCGCCCGACGCGAAGCTCGGGGTCAGGGTCGCGCCGCCCAGCACGAGCCGCCCCGTGAAGACGACTTGCGCCGTTGTATAGAGCGGAGGCGGGATGAAGAAGTCAGCGGTGCTTCGCGCCTGCCCGTTCGGCGTGGACACGGTGAGCCGGCCGGACGTGCCGCCGCCCGGCACCGTCGGTGACAACACGGTCGTGGTGGCGGTGGTGATCGGCGCCTGCATCAGATTGAAGAGAAGCCGATTGTCGGTCGGGTGGGGCTCGAAGTTCGTGCCGTTCACCGTGACGGCCGTGCCTGGCGTGCCAATGGTCGGCGCAAAGCCGGAGATCGTCGGCGTGCCATTCGTGCCTGCGACCGTGAACGGCGTGGCGCTGGTGGATGAGCCGCCCGGAGCGGTGACACTGATCGTGCCCGTGGTCGCGCCGGCGGGCACCGTCACCGTAAGCTGGGTGGTGGTCGCGGCACTGACGGTGGCCAGCGTCCCGTTGAAGCGCACCGTGTTCTGCGCGGGTGTGGCGCTGAACCCTATGCCGGCAATGGTGACGGTGGTGCCGACGGGCCCTTGCTTTGGGGTGAAGTCGACGATCAGGACGGCCGTGGCGGCGTAGCGGGTGATGGACAGGAGGTTCCCGACCGCGTCATACGCATAGACAGCAGTGCCCACGCCAGGGCTGACGACGGCGATCAGTCTGCCGAGATCATCGTAGAGATATGAGACGCCCTGCGCTTGAGCGAATCTCGGTGAACACGCCAGCCAGCACACCATGAAGAGCGAAGCCAGATAACAAGACACGCACGCTGGACGCCGTCGTGACGCGTGATGCGCGACTGTGTGGCGTGACGGGAGCCGCCGTCAATACGCACCCCTGTTCCCCGGGTAGGTAGAGAGTGTCGGGGCTATAGGTGAGGGGCGACAGTGGTTCAAGCTAGCTCTTGCGCGTCGCAACTGGCCCGGCCCAACGGGATTCATGCGCGGAAGCTAGGCCGCGTTCGAAGAGCCGTCAACGTGGAATCTTCGATACGGCGAGGCGTCGTTGATACGGGGCAGTCTGAATCGCTTCTCAGTATCGAACTGTATCCAGGGATCTGTATCCATTCCGATACACGGGAGCGCCAGACATGCTTAAGCAATGAAAGGCTCTACAGATCATCAACCGAACAGGATTGCTATGGCCTACTGGCGAGTCGGTCCGCGGCGCTCAGGCGAGCGCCGACGTCACGCGATCTTGTCGTACACCCCGGGCGGAATAATCCGGTACACGCGCAGCGGCTGCGACACGTTCTTGAAGCTCTTCTCCCCCAGGTTCTCCAGCACGAAGAAGCCCAGGATGCGCTCGGCGGTGGTGGCGCCCACCACGATCTCGTCGCCCTGGGCGGAGCCGGCGAAGCGCGCGGCCAGGTTGGTGGTGGGGCCGGTGGCGGTGAAGGTCCAGCGCTGCGCCCCTGCCCCGCCGATCTTGGTCGCGCCCACCCAGGCCTCGCCGGAGTTGATGCCCATGTGCAGCGCCACCGACGGGAACACGTCGCGGTGCTCCTCGTTCAGCTCCATCGTCCGCTGGCGAATGGCCAGGGCGGCGCGCGGCGGCGTTCAGCGCGTGGTCCACGGGGCCGCGCCCCGGCTCCCGGCTCTTCGACTGGAAGATCACCATCAGCCCGTCGCCCGCCGTCTCGTTCACGTCGCCCTGGTGCTTGCGGATGATCTCGAGGAAGGCGGAGAAGTAGGTCTGCACGAGCTGGTTGAGCTTCTTGGCCTCCACCTGCTCGGACAGGCGCGTGTAGCCGGCAATGTCCAGGAAGAGCACGGACACTTCCTCCTGGCGCTTCTCGAGCTGGGTGGCCGATGGGTCGCGCTCCAGCAGCTCCTTGACGGCGTCGGGCACGAACTTGGACAGCTCGCCCTTGAGCTGCTCCAGCACTTCCAGCCGCTGCCGCGAGGCCTGCAGCTCGTCCAGCGTGGTGGCCAGCTCGCGGTTGCGGGATTCCAGATGCTCCTGGGCGGTGGACAGGCGGTCGGTCATGTCGTTGAAGGCCGAGCCCAGCGCGGGCCAGCTCGTCGCCTGAGTTCGTCCGGGCGCGCGCCTGGAAGTCGCCCTCGCCGATGCGGTGGGCCACCTGGGCCAGGTCCTGGATGGGGCGCACGACCACCTTGCGCATGGCCAGCCCCAGCACGCCGGCCGCGGCCACGATGGTCAGGAGCGCCACCAGCATCTGCCGGTTGCGCTGGGTGCGCACGGCGGCCAGCACCGGCTCCATGGACGTGGCCACGCGCACCACCGCGCGCACCTTGTGGTCCGTGCCGTGGCAGCCCTGGCAGCGCTCCTGGTTGGCAATGGGCTGGGCCATGGTGAAGAGCATCTGCCCGTCCACCTTCTCGATGGACTCCTGCGTCTTCATGGTGTCGACGGCCTGCTGGAAGAGCGGCCCCGTCATGGGCGGCCCGCCGGGTGCGCCATCTTCTTGATGCTCTCCATCACGCCCCCGGGCAGCTCCGCTTCCTTCATCACCTGCATCAGGGTGGCGGTGTCCGTGAAGGCCTCCACGCCGTTGTGGCGGTAGACGGTCAGCCCCTCCACCGGCGTGTTCTTCTGCATCTCCATGATCTGCATGCGGGCAATGTCGGGCCGCTCCTGCAGCATGGCCGCCTCGATGCTGGCGGTCAGGGTGGCCGTGAGCTTGCGCGCCGCCTGCTTGCTCTGGTCCACGAGCAGGGCGGACTCGCGCTGGATGGTCAGGATGGTCGAGACGCCGAAGCCCACGATGAGCACCACCACGATGAGCACGGTGATCTTGACGGCCAGCGGCGCGCGCACGCTCAGATCCGCCTCGCGCGGCCCGCCCAGTAGGGCTCGCGCAGCACGCGCTTGATGAGCTTGCCCGCGGCGTCACGCGGGAAATCGTCGTGGAAGGTCACCTCGCGCGGCACCTTGTAGCCGGCCAGGTGCTGGCGGGCGAAGCGTCGTCACGCTGTCCGCGGTGAGGGTCGCGCCCCGGGCGCGGCTGCACGGCGGCGTGCACGCGCTCGCCCCATTCGTCGTCGGGCACGCCGAAGACGGCCACGTCCTGGATGTCGGGGTGACGGTGCAGCGCGTCCTCGATCTCAGCCGGATAGATGTTCACCCCGGCCGAGATGATCATGTCGCGCTTGCGGTCGCAGATGTAGTAGAAGCCGTCGGCGTCCCGGTACGCGACGTCGCCCACCGAGTACCATTCGCCCGCGCCGCATCCCCGCCGTCGCCGCGCGCGTCCTTGTAGTACTCGTCGAGGATGCCGGAGAACTGGCGCACGTAGAGCTCGCCCGGCTCGCCCACCGGCACCGGCTTGCCGTCGTCGTCCAGCAGGGCCAGCTCCCGGCCCGGCGACGCCTGGCCGCACGAGCCCGGCTTGCGCAGCACGTCGGCCGGCTTGAGGATGGTGTTCACCCCCAGCTCGGTCGAGCCGTAGAACTCGTAGAGCGCCGGGCCGAAGTGCGCTCACCACCGCCTCCTTCACGCTCATGGGACACGGCGCCGCCGCCATGATGATGGCCCTCATGGACGATACGTCGTAGCGGGCCCGCACGGATGCGGGCAGATCCATGATGCGCTTGAGCAGGGTGGGCGCCATGAAGGTGCTGGAGCACCGGCGGCGCTCGATCTCCGCCAGCGCGCGCTCCGGGTCGAACTTGGGCATGATCACCACGGTGGCGCCGACGATGTGGGCGTAGAGGGCGAAGCCGCTCGGCGCCGAGTGATACATGGGCCCGGCCACCAGGTGCACGTGGTTCGGGTCCAGCACATCCATGGCGCGCAGCGTCTCCATCAGGCCCTGCGGGTCGATGCTGCGGCGCAGCGCGCCCTTGGGCTTTCCCGTGGTGCCGCCCGTGTAGATGATGGACGCGCCGAAGGCGGCGCCGGCGGGCAGCTCGACCGGCTCGGGGCTGGCCGCGCGCCAGCAGATCGTCCAGGTGCACCGCCCACTCGCGGCGCGCCTCGCCCACCAGGATCCAGTGGCGCACCTTGCGCGCCTCGGCGCGGACCGCCTCCACCACCGGCAGGAACTGATCGCTCACGAACACGGCCGCGGCGTCCGAGTGGTCGAGGATGTACGCGACCTCCTCGGCCACCAGCCGGTGGTTCATGGGCGCGGGAATCGAGGCCGGCCGCGCGGGCGCCCGTGCCGGCCAGCGCATGCTCGAGGGAGTTCGCCGCGTAGATGATGACGTGCTCGCCGGGCTGGAGGCCCAGCTCCAGGAGGGCGTGGCCCAGGCGGTTGCGGCGCTCGATGAGCCTCGGCCCACGACCACACGCGCTCGCCCTCGATCAGCGCGGGCTTGGTCGGGATGACGCGCGGCGTGGCCGGCGAGGATGTCCATCGCGCCCGCTATGTAGCACGCCGGCCCGGGGAATTCCATACGGAAACGCGCCGACGCCCGCTGCTAGGACCGACAGATCAACCACTTTCGCGCCGGCCGGGGCTTTTGGCGAAGGACAGGTCCCCACGCGCGATGCCCCAGCGCCTCGGAGAGGATCGTGCCTACCTTGACGAAATTCCGATCGCGCGTAGAGTGGTGTGGAGCGCGTTCACACTCTCGCGCACCGAGGCTATGGCGGTAAGTGAGCACCGATACTCGGTGCAGTAGGTGATGGCGATGTCCATCGTACCCTCCTCGCCGGGAGGCGTGGCCGTCATTGCGGGATCGGGCGTTGGGATGCTCGCCTGGTCGTCATGGATGCGCTGACCCCGACGGTCCTCGATACCGATCCCGGCATCGACGATGCCCTGGCGCTGCTGCTCGCCTGGGGCTCGCCCGAACTCGACGTCCTGGCGCTGACGGTGGTCGCGGGCAACGCGCCGCTCGCCGACACGGCGCGCAACGCCGCCCGCCTGGTCGCGGTGCGCCGGCCGGCTCGCCTGCCCCAGATCGCTCTGGGCGCCGCGGGCCCACTGCGCAGGGCGTTGGTGACCGTCCCCCACGACGAACACGGCGGCGACGGCCTCGGCGATGCGCCGGATTGGCCGCCCGTGGCCAGCCCGCCCGCCTCGCCGTCCGGCGGCCGAGACGCTCGTGGCCCTGGCCCGGGCCCACGCCGAGCGATTGACGCTCATCGCGCTGGGCCCGCTGACAAACCTGGCGCTCGCTCTCCGCCTCGATGCCGATGCCCTGCGGAGGACCCGCCGTGTGGTCATGATGTTTGGCGCGGTGGACGTGCCCGGCAATGTCACCCCGGACGCCGAATTCAATGCCTATGTCGATCCGGACGCCGCGCGCGAGGTCTTCGACGCCGGCCTGCGGGTGGACCTCGTGCCGCTGGACGCCACGCGCCAGACGACGATCAAGCGCGACCAGCTCCACGCCGCGCTGGCCGGCCGGCCCGGCCCGCTCGCCGCCCGCATTGCGGCGCTCACGGAGCAAACGTTCCGTCTCTGGGGTTACATGCACCTGCACGACCCTTTGGCGGTGGGTCTTGCCGTCGACGCGAGCCTGGCGCGATGGCAGCCGGCGCGGATCGCCGTGGGCGAGAGCGGTCAGACCCGGCGCGCGGCCGGCGCTCCGAACTGCCGCGTGGCGCACGTCATTGACGCGGAACGCTTCCTCGCGCTGTTCTTCGACCGGCTATGCCCCGCCTCCTCGTAGTCCGCTCCGCCAACGTCGACTCACACCATTGTGGCGCCGCGCTTGCCGGTGCCGGGCAAGACCGTACGCCACGCTTTCCGGTCGCAACGCAGCGGAACAAAACGTTGGAGGGCCTGGTGGACGAGGGCAAGTGCAAGGCCATCGGACTATCCGACGTCAGCCTGGAACAGGCGAGGGAGATCTTCGAAGTCGCGAGGATCAAGCCTGCAGTTGTTCACGTCGAGTCCCATCCGTATCTCCCGCAATGGGACCTTTTGGACTATTGCAGAAAGAATCGCATCGTGCTGCAAGCTTTCGCGGCGCTAGGGCACAGTAGCGAGCCCAAGTTGCTGGAAGATCCTGTCATCACCGCTATCGCCAAGCGAGTCAACAAGACCCCCGCGCAAGTCTTGCTCGCCTGGGCTATCCAGCGCGGGACGGCCCTCCTGACCACCTCGAAGACCCCCAGCCGGATCAAGGAGAACTTTGACGTCTCCACCCTTCCTCAAGACGCCATGCGGGAGATTAGCGAAGGAATCAAGTCGCGGGTCAGGTTTAATGCCGTTGTAGAGACCGGCGTTCCCGGGTTCTGCCGGGCGGGAAGACCGTACGCCACGTTTGCCGGCTCTGCGATTCCGAGATTCAGGCGTTACGCGGGTCCCGGAAAGAGACAAAAAGGGGGGCGGAATGCGACCCGACATCGTTCCCGGCGCAGCCTTTCCCGACTATGAGCTTTCTGACCATCGCGGCAAACACCGCACGCTCTCGGAGTTGCAGGGAGGCGACCCGCTGGTGCTGGTGCTCTCCCGCGGAGGTTTCTGTCCAAAAGATAGGAGGCAACACGAAGGGCTCCTGCAACTCCACCGCGAGATGGAGGTGGGCTACTGCCGTCTCGTGACGATCTCGACCGACAACCTGCTCGAGACGAATGAGTTCCGCGCCGGCGTCGGCGCCCACTGGCCGTTTCTCTCGGACCCCGGGCGCAAGCTGCAGAAGGATCTCGACATCGCGGAGTACACCGACCCGCATCACAATCCGATGATTCCTCACACGCTGGTGCTCGAGCCTGGCTTGCGTGTCTACAAGATCTACAACGGCTACTGGTTCTTCGGCCGGCCGACGGTGGAGGAGCTGCGCCTCGACCTGCGCGCCGTGCTGCAGCGCTGCCGTCCCGATTGGGACATCAGCAGCGCGGAGCAGCGAACAGCCTGGGCGAAGGGCGAGAAGGCGAGTTTCTTTCCGTACGGAAAGACGCAGGCGCAGATGTTGGCCGAACAGGACTGATCCGGCCATTGGAGGGATCATGAGCCCCGGGACCTCGGACTCTCCCAGCCATCGCGAGGAACCCGCGCCAGCTGCGAGCGGCTAGGGGAGAGCTTGCCGTCCCCCCAGAGCGGAGCGACATGGCTCGACTGCTATCGGTGAACGTCGGACTTCCGCGCGACATCGAGTGGAAGGGTCGCACTGTGCACACCGGGATCTGGAAGGATCCGGTGCGTGGCCGCTGTCGGGTCGGCCGGTTGAATCTGGACGGAGACGGTCAAGGCGACCTGGCCGGCCACGGGGGTGAGCAGCGCGCCGTCTTCGTCTACCAGATCGAATCGTATCGCTACTGGCAGGAGCAGCTGAAGAGGACCGACTTCGTCCACGGACAGTTCGGCGAGAACTTCACGATCGAAGGATTGCCCGACGATGCCGTGTGCATCGGCGACCGTTATCAGATCGGCAGCGCGCTGTTCGAGGTCACTCAACCTCGCGTTACCTGCTATCGCGTCGGCATTCGGATGAACGAGCCCCGGATGCCGGCATTGCTGACGTCCAGCGGACGGCCGGGGTTCTACTTCCGCGTTCTGCAGGAAGGCGAGGTGGGCGCCGGCGACGAAATCGTGAAGGTGGGAGAGGCGAAGGAGCGAATGACCGTCGCCGAGATCAACGCGCTCCTCTATTCGCCCAATCATGCACGCGATCGACTGGAGCGCGCATTGCGGATCGAGGCGCTTTCGCCCGGATGGCGCTCGTCGTTTGAGGCGTTACTGCAGAGCCAAACGACTGCCGCGGGGAGTGGGAACGCGGGGCTCGCGCCGGCAGCAGCTGCGCATCCGGCTGCACCAGGATTTCGGCCGCTCGCGGTGACGGCGATCGATCAGGAGTCCGCGGACGTGCTCTCGCTGACGATGCAGAGCCCGGACGGTCAGCCGCTGCCAACGGCTCTGCCCGGCCAGTACGTGGTCTTGCGTCTTCAACGGACCGCCGGCGGCCCGCCACTTTTTCGCAGCTACTCGCTCTCGGGTCCCCTCTCGACGGAGCGCTATCGAATCAGCGTGAAGATCGAGCCGAATGGGGCGGCTGGAACCTACCTGCGGGAGCATGTCCGGGTGGGCGATGCTCTCGACGTCAGCTCGCCGCGCGGAAGCTTCATTCTGCAGTCCGGAGAGCGGCCGGTGGTGCTGCTCAGCGCGGGAATCGGGGCGACGCCTGTTCTGGCGATGCTGCACGCGCTGGCGGCGGCCCGCTCGACACGGCAGGTCTTGTGGCTGCACGCGGCTCGCGACCGGCAGCATCATCCATTCGCCGCCGAAGTCCGCCGCCTCATGCTCGCGCTCACGCACGGCCGCAGCTATGTTTGTTACAGCAGGCCGGGCTCGCGCGACAAGATGGGTGAGGATTTCGACGCTACCGGTCACCTGTCGCGATCGGTCTTCGACGAGGTCGGCGTCCCACGAGAGGCGGATGTCTACCTCTGCGGGCCGACTCGCTTCATGGCAGACATGAAAGAGGCGCTCGCAACCTTGGGCGTGGCGCCGGAGCGGATTCACGTCGAAATCTTCAACGGCAGCGAGTCGATGACCCCTGGTGTCGTCGGCGCAGCGACGCGAGCTCCGCATCTGCCCAAGGACGACGCCAACACCGGTCCGCTGGTATCGTTCGCGCGCAGTGGCATCGCCGCACACTGGAAGGCGTCGGCCTACCAGAGCATTTTGGAGCTGGCCGAGGCGTGCGACGTCCCGGTCCGTTGGTCGTGCCGGACCGGCGTTTGTCACAACTGCGAGAGCGGATTGATCTCCGGGGCCGTCACCTACCAGCCTGATCCGCTCGATCCACCGGCGGACGGAAATGTCCTGATCTGCTGCTCTCGGCCGCAGGATGACGTGGTGATCGACATCTGAACGGCTCGTCGATTCCTTGTCGATCTCGACTCAGTCGCGTCGATGGCGCTCAGCGGTGACAGCGGCAGCGCGAAGCTGAACGTCGAGCCGGCGCCGAGCTGGCTCTTCACCCAGATCCTGCCGCCGTGGAGCTCGATGAACTTCCGCGAGAGGGCCAGCCCGAGCCCGGTGCCTTCGGCCTTCTTGTCCGCGGTGCCCACCTGCCGGAACTCCTCGAACACCGCCTCCTGATCCTCCGGCGCGATGCCGACGCCGGTGTCCGCGACCGACACCTCGGCCACCCCGTCGTCCAGACGGGCGCCGACGTCGATCCGGCCGCCCTCGGGCGTGAACTTCAAGGCGTTGGACAGGAGGTTCAGGAGCACCTGCTTCACCTTCCGCTCGTCGCCGCCGATCATCCCGAGCCGCTCGATCGATGGTGCTGCCCAGCCGTGATCCCGCGCCGGCTCGCCCGCTCCCGCACGAGGATCAGCGCGTTGTCGATGGCGCTCGGCAGGTCGAAGTCCGACAGCTCCAGCTCCATGCGCCCCGCCTCGATCTTCGAGAGATCGAGGATGTCGTTGATGAGGGACAGGAGATGCCGGCCCGACTCCAGGATGTCCTGGAGGTACTCGGTCTGCTTCTCGTTGATGCTCGCCGAACATCTTCTCGGCGAGGACCTCCGAGAAGCCGATGATGGCGTTGAGCGGCGTGCGCAGCTCGTGCGACATGTTGGCGAGGAACTCCGACTTGTGCCGGCTGGCCGCCTCGAGCTGGGCGCTCTTGTCCGCGATCTCCCGGAAGAGCCGGGCGTTCTGGATGGCCAGGGCCGACTGGGTGGCGAAGGTCTTGAGGACCTCGACGACCTCCGGCGGGAACTCGCCGGGCGCGTGCCGGTTCAGTGACAGGCTGCCGATGATCTCTCCCTCGCGGAGCAGCGGCACGGAGAGGAGCGCCCGGTAGCCGGCCGCCATGCAGCGTGTCCCGGATATGGCTCTGGTAGGCGCCCGGCGCCGCGATGTCGGCGACCTGGGTCGGCTCGCGCGTCTCGGCCGCGCGGCCCATCGCGCCCTTCGCCCTTGCGGAGCGGGCAGCTGCCCGCAGCGTCTCGACGAAGGCCGGCGTCCAGGTTATGCGTGGCCCGGATGTGGAACGCCTCCGTCGCGTCGTCGTACTCGTAGATGGCGCAGCCGTCCGCACCCGCGAGCTGGCTGGCGCGGGAGACGATCGTGTCGAGCACCGTCTCGACGTCGAGCGTCGAGCTCGACCGCCCGGCTGACCTCGCCCAGGGCCGTCAGCTGCTCGACCGACTGGGTCAGCTCGCCCGTCCGCGCCTCCAGCTCCTTGAACAGGCAGCAATACGTAACTGAACGAAGCGCTT